>Ga0116172_10000246_pt1 | contig 57214 bp, 43 predicted proteins | sample AD_UKC083_MetaG_FD_89799 | JGI IMG/M metagenome (GOLD analysis project Ga0116172, IMG submission 89799) | Active sludge microbial communities of municipal wastewater-treating anaerobic digesters from USA - AD_UKC083_MetaG | ecosystem: Engineered > Bioreactor > Anaerobic > Digestate | place: USA... | reverse complement strand
GTGAAAATATCCTGGCAGCCGTGTGGCAGCGGCAAGCGCAGGCTTGCCGATGGTGATACGCATGCCGTCGAAGCCATCGGCAAACTCCGCCTTGCTCCGTTTGCCGCTGCCACACAGGGCGCTTCGTGGTGGAAAACGGGCCTTGCCGCGAAATTCGCACAGACACCTCCCATTGTCGGGTAGTGCGAAACGCTTGCAGAGCCGGCACGTTTCCGGTACAAACGTCACTGGGATCTTCTGTAGCGGAGAATCTCACGTGCCGGTTCCGGCAGTGGTCAGACAAGCGCCACAAGTGTAGGGACGACAACGATGAAGATTTGGGTCACGTTCAAGAAATGGCTCAGTCGGCGGTTGGCGTCGGGTATGCTGGTCATCGTGCCGCTTGGCGTCACACTTCTGGTCATCGGGTGGCTGTTTCGGCTGGCCGCCGGCCTACTGCGACCGGTCGTCAGCTATGCGACGAGACAAATGGAGCAACACCACTGGATTCAAGCGTTGCCCGAAGGCAAGGCAGACTTGTACGTTTCGCTGTTTGCCATACTGCTGCTGCTGGTGCTGCTGTACTTCATTGGAGGATTAGGCCAGCACCTCATTGGCCGGCGGCTGATCGCGGCCTGGGAGGCCATCTGGCTGAAGATCCCGCTGGCCCGGAGCGTTTACGCGGCCACGAAGCAGGTGATGGAAGCCTTGTCCCAGCCGCAGGGCGCGGCGTTCAAGTCGGTCGTTGTCGTGGATTTCCCCTATCCGGGCCTGAAGGCCGTCGGCTTCCTCACGGGGTACGTGGACGACCCCGCGGGCCGTCGATTCGCCAAAGTCCTGATCCCGACGACCCCGAACCCGACGACAGGCTTTCTGGAACTCTTCCCAGCCGAGACGATCATCGTCACTGACGTTCCGATTGAAGATGGGTTCAAGATGATCATCTCCGGCGGGATCGTTTCTCCGGCCGATCTGCTGGCGCCGAAGCGGGTCCAGGAACGGGACAACGCCACGCCGGAAGCCGCCAAGACGGTGAACGAAGCGACGTGACCCGTCCCCCGCCGGAGGCGCCTTCCGTTTTCACCTCACGGCGAAAGAGACAGTGGACGAAGCGTCGGCCTGTAGCTCGGCACCCCAGAAGTCCAGTGTGCCGTTCGCGATGACGGCGCGGTCGCTGTCAATCGCGCCTTCCAGCCAAGCCTCGATTTGGCGATCGGCAGAGAACAGGCTGATTCCGATGCTGTCGGAGTCGAGCATGCCAAACCAGTCGACCTCCATCACACTGCCGTCGGCCAGTTTCAGCTGGCCGCGACGGCCCTCGAAACGGGCACCGTCAAAGAGGAGAACCAATTCACCGAGGGGCGCTGCCTCGCTGTCATGGACGTCGTAGGTCCGCGTCGTAACGCTCGGTTCCGAACCTGCCATGTCCCGCTGAAGGTAGCCGCGCAGCGTCACGAGCACGTTCACGTAAACATCGAGGTGCGGCAGGTTCGTCGCATCGATGTACGTCAGTTCGTCTTCCTGGGGATCCGTCCCCGCCGGGTTGTCCTCCAGGGCGATGTATTCGAGGGCATCCATGTAGCACGTGATCGCGTCGATCCAATCCTGTCGGGCCTGCCGGATTGACGTCAGATAGGCGTCCGTCTCCTCCACCCGCCGCCCTGCCAGACGCCGGGCCCATTCGATCAGAAGGTTGCCCTCCGGGACTGTCTCGCGAAAGCTGAATCCGTCCGGGATGCCTTCGTAGACATAGGGCTTTCCGTCGCAGGCGATCTGCGCCTCCAGCAAGCCCCTGTAAGCCAGGAACAGACCTCTGAGGATCAGCACGTCGCCGTAATCGATCTCCAGATCGCCGGTCAGTCCCGTTTCTTCGGGGGACATGTACATCACGAATGGCGCGGGCGCGTCCTCGATGGAGTCCAGTTCCGCGATGATCGACTCCAACCGAGGCAGGATCGAGTCATCAAGCACCCGGCGCACATGGTTCGGGTCCGCTTCGCGCGGCAGCGGCTCCGGGCCGATCGGCTCATGCAGATTCCTCGACCGGACGCCGTCAAGTGCCCTGACGGCCACGCCGACTCCAAACCCGTCGGCCAGATCCAGAAGATCGTCGACCGCCAGGACATCGCCGTGGTCGAGGAACAGTATGGCGGCCTCAGTTATCGCCCGCAGCAAGACCAACTCGCGGTCCGTCCGGCAATCGGGGCAGTTGGGGTCCTCGATTCCAGCATCGAAGATGTCGTAGGCATCGGCCAGACCCGTAGCCGTCCCCTGCCACATGTGCATACGGCCGGCCAAGGCGTAGTCGTCCGGCGTGAGGGCGGACGCCCCAGCGGGCAGGCCGCAAAAGGTCAGAACGATCCAAGCCAAAGTCCGTTTGCCCATCCCTGGTCCCCTTCCATTTCCGAGGAGTTTCCACAGGTCGGCTCGAGCATCATGTTGAAGCGCGCCGCCTGTCCCACGCGTACGGTCCCGTCGCAACTCAGCGAATATCGCCCGGGGGCAACGATGGATTCGTCCCCCACGTCGATCTGTACACAATTGCTCTCCAGGACTGCGTCGGGCGTCGTCATTGTGACATGCCCCCGCAGCACCATCCGAGACGTGTCAGAACGCAGAGTGGCATGCTGGCACCGAACGTGAAACACCGTACGGTCGGCCCGGCAGATTCTCCAATCCAATCGCCGAATCCGGACCTCGGTCGTGTTCGCCAGGTCGATCGGCTTCGACCACGCGGTGTCCGATTCTTCCGGCTCGTTGAACAAACCCAGCGGATTGGCGCCCGACGCACCCTGCTCGCGTGGAGCCAGCAGAGCGCCAAGATCGCAAGACGCCATACCGTCTGCAAAGAACACTACTCGAACATTCTCGACGTGCACAACCTTGACGCAAGCGGTCTTGAAAACACCCAAACTGGCGTTTTCGGCGCGGAGGTTGTCGAAGGCGATCCGGTAAGCGGGCGCAGAGGCGGACGAGGAGTCTTTCCGCCATGCGGTCACAGCGCCCGTCTCATTGCGTCCGCACGCAGTGGCGTAGTCCACGGGAACCGCCTCGCTGTCCGATCGCTTCAACACGCCTGCGTAGACACCGACGAGGACAACGCCAGCCAGCCAGAACAGCAGCAGCCGCACCACGTTTCGCCTGCTCAGGAAGTCCGAAAATGTTCCGCCCAGAGTCATTTTCCAATCCATGGATCTGCTCCTATCGTTCTTCCGTCTGTATCGGTTAATCCGTCCGTGTTAATAGAGGCAATCTGGGCAAGATAAGAGATTTTGCCAAGAAATTCAGGGCAACTTGGTCAGAATGGCCGCGTCTACGGCATTCGTGCTGCGGTGCTCTTGACATAGGCCTTTTGCAGACCTATACTTGCGCCTTTGGCCGCGGCCGCAGCGCCGACGACGGACGCCCTGTTGGCCGGCCGACCTGCACAGAAGGGCTGCCCCCCAAGATGTCAAAGGCGCTCAGAGCGACGTGGCAAAAGCACCAGACGATCCTGGGCAACTTCTTCTCGCTGAGCGTCCTTCAGGTAGCGACGTATCTGGCGCCGCTGATCACGCTGCCGTACCTCGTCCGCGTCCTGGGCCCGTCGCGTTTCGGACTGGTCGAGCTGGCCCATGCCATCGCCGTGTATCTGGTCATCCTGACCGACTACGGATTCAATCTCTCTGCGACGCGGGAGATCTCCTTGTGCCGGAACGATCCGAGGAGGCTGTCGGAGATCTTCTCGGCGGTGATGCTCCTGAAGCTGCTGCTGACCGTCGCGAGCTTCTTCGCCCTGGTGGCGGCGGTCCTCGCCGTGCCCCGACTGCGAGGCGACTGGCCGGTCTACCTGCTGACGTTCGGCACCGTCATCGGGCAGTGCCTATTCCCGATCTGGCTGTTTCAGGGCCTCGAACGGATGAAGTACACCGCTATCCTGACGATTCTCTCGAAGCTGGCGATCACCGTCGCGATCTTCGCGTTCATCCGACAGAGCGATCATTACGTCTACGTTCCGGTAGTGCAGTCCGTCGGGACAATCGCCATGGGCGTCGCCGGGCTGCTCGTGGCCCTGCGCGAGTTCCCCGTTCGCTTCGCCCTGCCGTCGCGAGCCCTCCTGAGACAGGAGCTTGCCGAGGGCTGGCATTTGTTCGTCTCCAAGATGTCGATCACGCTGTACACCACGAGCAACATCGTCATCCTGGGGCTGTTCACGAACAACACGTTCGTCGCGTACTATGTCGCCGGCGAGAAGATCGTGCGAGCGATCCAGGGACTCCAGTTGCCCCTTTCGCAGGCGGTGTACCCGTATGTCGGCAAGCTGGCGTCCGAATCGAAAGAGGCGGCCCTGGCGTTCACGGCGCGCATGACCGAGATCGTGGGCGTCGTCACGCTGGTCCTGTCGGTGGGGCTGTTCTTCGCGGCCGGACCGCTCAGCCGGCTGATCCTGGGCGAGCAGTTCGGCGCCAGCGTGGCCGTGATACGGATTCTCTCCTCGCTGCCGTTCGTGTGCAGCCTGAGCAATATCTTCGGCGTGCAGATCATGATCAACTTCGGACTGAAGAAGACCCTGACCAGGATCCTCGCCATCGCGGGCGTGGTGAACGTCGTTCTGGTCTTCGCCCTGGTGGTTCCGCTGCGCCATATCGGCGTCAGCATCGCCGTGCTGCTGACGGAGGTTGCGATCATGATCGCGACGTACGTCGCCCTGCAACGGAACGGGCTGGACGTCTTTCGACGTCACCGAACTGCGGAGCCAGAGCATGGTCTATGATTGCCTGATCGTCGGCGCCGGCTGGGCAGGGTGCGTCCTGGCCGAAAGACTGGCCAACGGGCTCGGGCAGAAGGTCCTGCTCGTCGAACGCAGCAATCACATCGGGGGCAATGCCCACGATTTCGTCGACGCACACGGCCTCGTCGTTCAGAAGTACGGTCCGCACATCTTCCACACCCGCCTCAGACCGGTGTGGGACTATGTCAGCCGGTTCACGGACTGGAACGGGTACGTCCATCGCGTCCTGGCGCAGGTCGCAGACCGGGTAGTCTGTCTGCCGATCAATCTCGACACGCTGGAACGATTGTATGGCCGGCCGTTCACGGCCGAGCAGGCTCGCGCGTTCTACGCCGAACGCCGCGTGCCGATAGAGAGGATCGAGAACGCGCGCGACGTTGTGGTCTCCCAGATCGGCCAGGAGTTGTATGAGCTGTTCTACGAGAACTACACGAAGAAACTATGGGGCCTCTACCCCCACGACCTGGCGCCCCAGGTCACCCGGCGGGTGCCCATCCGCTTCGACAGGGACACACGCTATTTTGACGATCCGTGCCAGGGCGTTCCCAAGGACGGCTTCACACCCATGTTCGAACGCATGATCGCGTCGCCCGACATCACTGTTCGCCTCGGCACGGACTATCGATCCGTCGCGACGTCGGAGCGATTCGGCCGGCTCATCTATACGGGGCCGATCGACGAGTACTTTGATTACACCTACGGCCGCCTGCCTTACCGGAGCCTTGCGTTCCGATTCGAGACACTCGACGTGGAGCGATTCCAGGACGCCGCGGTCGTCAACTATCCAGGCGAACAGGACTACATCCGCATCACGGAGTTCAAGCACCTGACGCTACAGAAGCATCCCAAGACGACGATCTGCTACGAATATGGAGCGGCCGAGGGGCGTCCATGCTATCCTGTCCCGACCGAGGCCAACCGCCGGCTGTGCGAGCGGTACAAGGCCGGAGCCGATGAGCTGGAGCGTGTTCACTTCGTCGGCCGACTGGCTCAGTACGAGTATCTGAACATGGATCAGGTCGTCGAGCGCGCCCTGGCTCTGTACGAAGAGATCCGAACCGATGGCTGAGAGACGACGAGAACGAATCGCGGCGATTGTGGTCACGTACAACAGGAAGATCCTGTTGCTGCGGTGCCTCGAAGCGCTGCTGGGGCAAAGCCGTCGACTCGACGCCATCTACATCATCGACAACGACTCCACGGACGGGACCTGCGAGGCGCTGCGGGACAGGGGACTGATCACGCCGAATGGGACCCGCACCGAAGAAACAGACGAACAGGTCACGACCGTCGAACCACCGTCATTGAAAAATGGGTGTGTCGAGATCCACTATGTGAAAATGCCCGAGAACACCGGTGGTGCGGGCGGCTTTCACGAGGGGATGAAGCGCAGCGCTGCGGCGGGCTTCGACTGGTTGTGGCTGATGGATGACGATTTGCTGCCTTCCTGCGATGCGCTGGAAGCCCTGGTCGTCAGGAAGGACATTCTGACGAAGACCTCGACCCGGCCCTTCCTGCTGAACTGCACCGTCCTGTCGCAGGACCATTCGGACGGTGACACGCTGGCCTTTCCGCTTCAGGAGATCACCAGGAAGGGCCATCCCCGACTCGGCGTCTACCACTGGCGCCTGTCGGACGTGACCGACAAGGTGCGCGATGGAGTCTACCGCTGGGCCTGTCCGTTCAATGGGACACTCGTCCCCGCCCGCGCGCTCGGAGAGATCGGCCTGCCCAACAAGGAGTTCTTCATCCGAGGCGACGAGAAGGATTTCCTCTGGCGCGCCGCCAGGAGACTCGAACTGTATACCGTCGTCGACAGCAAGGCGCACCATCCGCGGCCGCGCGTTGACGCCTTCGACTGGAAACAGTACTATCACATCCGCAATATGCTGGTCGTTAATGGCCATTTCAACTTCCGATGGCTGAGGAATCTCAAGTTGATTGTCCTGAGTCTGGCGCTCGGGCTGCGGCATGGCCGGCGCGGGACGTCCCTGGTCGTCCGCGCGATTGCCGATGGACTCACCGGCCGCCTCGGCAGGAGAGAACAGGTACACACATGGCTCGATATCTCGTGAATCCGCTGTTCCTCTACCTGGCGATATGGGTCTCGGTCACGGTCTCGTATGTGGCCGGAGTGAACAAGGCGTTCTTCCCTGCACCGACCCCTCGGGTCTACTGGGCGGTAGGTCTGAGCGTCGCGACCTTCGTATTGGGATACCTGACATGGAACCTCATACGACGCACGAAGACCGACCCCGATAGACTCTATTGGTCCGCCGCTCCTGTGCTGAGCGCCAAGTTGCTCCGACGCTATTTACGCATCACGCTCGTTTTCGGCCTGCTGGCCGTGGCATTCTGCGCTCTCCGCGTGGTGGTCCTGGCCAGAACACACGAGATCGATCTGCTGCGCCTCGTCACCGATTCCATCCTGTGGCGGGAGACCGTCACGCGCCCGATCACTCCCGACATGATCGGCATGCGGGCCTGCACCATCGCCATCACGGTGACTTGCAGCATCTTTTCTATCGGCTTCGTCCTGCTCGGCATCCTGCTCTATCTCGGCCGCGACCGGTGGCGATACGGGACGGTGACGCTATTCCTGCTGACCGCGCTGGGTGTGGGCCTGCTCAGCCTCGCCCGGAAGGAAGTCACGATCAATCTGGCGTTCCTGGTGCTGTCCTATCTGTTCATGCATCAGCATTACCACAGCCGGCGGACCCGGGAGGTGGCCATGCATCTGGTGGTTCCGGCCGTGGCTCTGGTCATCCTGTTCCTGCTGGTCGACATTCTGCTCCAGAAAGGCGCCAATTACGATCCCGCCCACCGCTTGAGGGGATTCCTCCTTTCGATCTACTGGTACATCGCCTCTCCGGTGGCGGCGTTCAGCGAGTTTCTCAAGACGCACGACGGCAACTGGCGTCTCGGAGAGAGCGTGTTTCTGCCCATCTACAAGTGGCTGGCCCGGGCTCATCTGGTCCCTCCGCCCGACGCCATGAGCATCATGCACATGGAGAAGATCTACATTCCGTACATGGCGAACGTGTACACCTACCTGCGGAACATTTACGAGGATTTCGGTTTCGTCGGTCTGGCGGTCCTCCCGTATCTGCTGGGGCTTCTGTCGGCGGCTTTGCGGGCGCGGGCCGGACAGTCTGTCCCCTATCTGAATTTCTATCTGATCGTTCTGATCGTGATTGTCTTCTCGTTCTACGATCATCTGCTGATATCCAACCAGTACTACTTGCAGGCGTTCTTCGGATATCTTCTCTTCCGCTCCCGGCTTCCGGAGACGGGGGCTGACGGCCTATAGCGCTCGATGAATGTCCGACTGAGGATATTGAAGTGCATCGCGGACCCGCGTTTCGGCGGGCCGCACCGTCTGAGCTTCGCGATCGCGGAACGCCTGCAAGCCGAGGGCATAGAGACGATCTTCCTGTTCGGCCCCGAGACGGATGAATCGGGACCGGCCTGTCCCTTCGAGCATGTCCATCTGAGGCATCTGCTGTTTCTCCGCCGCCGGCGCCCGATCCTCAACCTGCTCGCCTTCCTGCTCTGGCTTCCTTGGAACATTCTGCGTATCCGCAAACTCATCCGATCCAGGCGGATCGATGTCGTCGACGTGGACGGGGTGCTGAACGTGCCGCCCGCACTGACGGCCTGGCTGTGCCGCGTTCCGGTTCTGTGGTGTTACAACGACCATCTGCCCGGGACGGTCAAGCTCATGCTCCTACCCCTGGTGGCCCGGCTTGCGACACGGATCGTCATCCAGGGCGAGTGCCTTCGCCAGGCCCGCACAGCTTCGCACCCGCTATTGCGACAGAAGGCGGCGGTGCTCCACACCGGCACTGACACGACGGTGTTTGACCCGGATCGCTATGACGCCGAGGCGCGACGCCGCGTGCGAGAGCAGTGGCACATCCCGCCGGGCGGCCCGCTCATCGGCATCATCGGCAACCTGAACCCCTTCAAGGGACATGAGGACTTCCTCAAGGCCGCCGCCCGGATCAAGGAGCGGACCCCGGACGCCAGGTTCATCGTGGTCGGACGAAGGTTGACGACCGCCCCCGGCTACTGGGAGCGCTTGCAACAACTGACTGCCGCCCTGGGCCTCGAACGCGACGTGATCTATACGGGGTTTTGCGACGACATTCCATCGATGCTGGCGGCGCTGGACGTCTTTGTCCTGGCGTCGATCCGGGAATCCTGCCCGAACGCGGTGCTCGAGGCGATGGCCATGAAGGTGCCCGTGGTGGCCACCAATGTCGGCGCCGTCTCGGAGCTGGTCGCCGACGGCCTGACTGGAACCGTCGTGCCGCCACACGACCCCGAGGCGATCGCCCGGGCGGTGGTCGACCACCTGGCGAAAACGCCGGAACAGGTCGAAGCCATGACCGGCGCGGCCCGCCGGCGCGTCCAGACGGAATTCTCCCTGGACCGGATCGCGCGGCGGCAGCAGGAGCTTTATGCCACGCTCGACCGACGTCGGGCACACCGGCAAAATGACCACCGGCGGGATGCCGAAAACGACTGAGGCCGCTATTTACGCGACCCGTCGCTGGCGGTATACTGTTGCACTCGATTCAGCGTCGGTCGGCTTGTGCGTACGAGCCCGGTCCATGCCATGCGGTATCTGAGGAGGATCTCGTACAGAGCTTCCTCATCACGATGCCGGCCGACGTGGATCGGGAGCACGATGTCGGCGTATTCATCCGTCGGAGGCATGAATGAAGGTCTTTATCAGCGGCGTCGCTGGTTTTCTGGGCAGTCATCTGGCCGATGCCTTTCTGGCCGAGGGCCACGAGGTCGTCGGATGCGACAATCTCACGGGCGGCTATCTCGACAACGTCCCGACCGGAGTCGAGTTCCACCAGTACGACTGCACGTACCACAACTCGATGGTCAAGATCACCCGGAACTGCGACGTCGTCTACCACTGCGCCGCCAGCGCCTACGAGGGCCTGAGCGTGTTCAGCCCCTTCTTCGTCACCAAGAACATCGTTCAGGCCTCCGTCTCGATGATCAGCGCCGCGATCGCCAACAACGTGCGGCGGTTCATCTTCTGTTCGAGCATGGCGCGCTACGGAACCCAGGACACGGTCCCGTTCACCGAGGACATGATTCCTCGGCCCCAGGATCCGTACGGCATCGGCAAGCTCAGCTCCGAGGCCCTGCTGGAGAACCTCGCGGGCGTGCACGGGATGGAATACGTGATCGCGGTCCCGCACAACATCATCGGTCCCAGGCAGAAGTACGATGATCCCTATCGCAACGTCGCCAGCATCATGGCCAACCTCATGCTCCAGGGCCGCCAGCCGATCATCTACGGAGACGGCAACCAGAAGCGGTGCTTCAGCTTCATCCAGGACGATGTGAAGATTCTCAAGCGGCTGGCCACCGAGCCGTCGGTCAACGGCGAGGTCATCAACATCGGGCCGGACGACGAGTTCATCACGATCCGCGAGCTGGCCGAGACCATCGCTGAGCTGCTGAGCTTCGAGGTCAGGCCCGTGTACGTCCGGAGCCGGCCACAGGAGGTCGTGCTGGCCAACTGCTCGGCCGACAAGGCCAGGAGGCTGTTGAACTACGAGACCCAGGTCAAGCTCAGAGACGGCCTGGCAGCGGTCATCGAGCACATTCGCCAGCGCGGCCCCAGACCCTTCAAGTACCACATCGACCTGGAGATCATCAACGACAAGACGCCTGACACCTGGAAGGACAAGCTCTTCTGAGGTAAGATGGATCGCCAGGGACGCCGTGGAGCATGTCTTGGGATGTTCTCACGGCCGTATCATGAACCAGGGATTCTCTGACGCCGGGAACCTATGCCGCAAGGCCGATCTTCCATTGCCATCGTGATCGTCAGCTTCAACGTCGAGGCGCTCCTGAAGGAGTGCATCGAGTCGGTCTATCGCGAGACGACCGAGGCGGCCTTCGAGATCTGGGTAGTGGACAACCATTCTCGCGACGGCAGCGTTGCGATGGTCAAACAGAGCTTCCCGGACGTCCACCTGATCGAGAACGATCAAAACGTCGGCTTCCCCAAAGCCAACAACCAGGCCATCATCCAGTGCACATCCGACTACATCCTGCTGCTCAATCCCGACACGGTCGTCCGGGACGGCGCGATCGACAAGATGGTCCGGTTCATGGACGAACACCCCGACGTCGGCGTCTCCGGCTGTCGTGTCCTGAACGCCGACGGCTCGCTCCAACTGGCCTGCCGGCGAAGCATCCCGACGCCAAAGGTCGCTTTCTATCGCCTCACCGGCCTGAGCCGTCTGTTCCCCCACAGCAAGACGATGGCCCGTTACAATCTGACCTACCTCGACCCGAATGAGCCTAACGAGGTCGATGCCGTCTCCGGGGCGTTCCTCGTGATTCGCAAGAGCGTCGTGGACGCCATCGGCGTGCTCGACGAGAGTTTCTTCATCTACGGCGAAGACATGGACTGGTGCGTTCGCGCCAAGAAGGCCGGGTGGAAGGTGATGTACTACCCGCACGCGCAGATCGTCCACTACAAGGGCGTGGGCTGCCGGACCAACAACCGCAAGACGACGTATGAGTTCTACCGGGCGATGGTTCTGTTCCACAAGAAGCACTTCGCCCGAGAGTGCTCCTGTCTGACGAACCTGGTCGTCTACGTCGGGATCTTCGTGACGGCGATGCTCGCCTGGCGTCGCTGGCTCTTCAACGCCAAACCAGGCCCCGGCAAGTGACGAGCCGGCAAACGCATCATCACGGGCGTCTGAGGATCATCAGTCGGCTTTCGCCGTCGGATCTGAACGGGATAGAAAACACGGGGACCCAACCCGACGCCACGGCGTCGGGTTCGTCGGAACGCGACACCGTCACGATGTGATCCACCTCCCGCAGATCGACGGACTGTTCGTAGGGCACCTGCGTCCGCTCGGCGTAGAAACCGATCCGGCGGTCGGCCGCCGCGATCACCTCGTCGGCCGTGGTGTTGTGCCGGAGCCAACGGGCCGCCGCGAGCAAGGCCCGGTCTTTGTCGTCCCCAGGTGACAGGAGTTTTGCAACACAGATTCCCACGCCGATCGCGAGCAGCAGGCAGAACCAGCGCCGTTGCAGCGCTCGCTCGCCCGACGCCTGCGCGCCGTGGCCCGAGGTGAATCTGGCAAGCCATTGGGCGATCACGTCCAGGCCCACCGGCACGTAGCTGATGGTCAGGGCGACCAGTCCGAGGCTGTAGCGGCTGCTCACGACCGGCTGGATCCACAAGTACCGGCCGAGCATCAGCAGGATGTTCACAGAGACGATGGCGATCATCAACGCCCGCTCATACGCTCCGGCCTCGCGGCGCAGCCGATACCAGAAGCCTATGCACAAGGGCGCCAGGAAGTACTGCATCAGGTTGTCGCTGATACTGCGAAAGATCAAGTTCGCCACGTGCACAAACGCCGCCAGGCGGCCGGGGCCGTCTGCCGCCAGCACACCCGCGTGCATCGGCCGGGTATCGCCCACCTCGATCTGAACCAACTGGCCACTTTGCAGATGTCCGTCGTCCACAATGAGGTTCAGTTGGTGGATGCCCCGCTGGTCCGGTCGCGGACGCCACCGAACGAGATTGCCGTCCACAGTCAGCCCGGCCGGAGGCGCCGAGCCCGCATGGGCGTACCATGCGAAGGTGTCGCGCACCAGGTCCCCGTCGCCTTCGATGGCCCACGTGCGTTGTCCCGCTCGATCGCGGAACCGATAGACGGCGATGGCGTCGGCCAGCGGGCGGGCCTCGCCGAAGGCGTAGAACGCCACACCCTCGCTCTGCCATTGGTTCTGTGGTTCGCCCTGGACTACCGCCTTTCGCTCCGATTCGGAGAGCGTGTAGAAATGCCTGTTGAGCACCGGCGACCAGAAACCATAGACCGGCAAGAGCCCCTCTGTCGCGTTCGGCTCGGCGTAGACGTAACCGGCGATGCCATCGTACTCCCACACGCCCGGGCGGTAGCGAGTCAAGAGCAGGCTCTTCTGGCGGTCAGAGATTGTCCAAAGACTGTCGCCCGTTCCGCTCAATCGGAGACGATACACAGGCCGCGTGCCGACCGGCGCCGCGACAACGGAATACGTCATCGCGTCACCGTCGGGATCGAATGCTTCGATCGGCATTTCAAGAAGCGATCCGGCGGCAACCTCGAATTGCAGCGGCTCGTAGTGTACGCTCCGACCGCCGACAGACGCGATGACCGGCGCGCGGTTGAACTCAGGAGGGTCCAGCTTCCGAGCGGTCGGCAGTCCCGCCCAGGTTACATAAGGCGCGGCCGGAATCGCGAAACCCAGGAGCAGGAGAACGGCGGCCCCGACCAAGGCCCGCGCACAAAGCCGCGGCTCCGGCGAACACCGAGACCACAGTGTCACCAGGACGACCGCCAGACCGATGAGGGCGTAGACAACCAGTTGGGCACATTCCGGGCGGATCAGATACCCCAGTCCCGCGTCGAGACCGATCAGCCCGAACAGCCACCATTGCCGGCGGCGAAGGGCCAGAAACGTGAGCCAGACACCCAGGGCCAGGAAGAACAGAAACGGCCATTCCCGCAGCACGTCGCTGCCGTTGTGGGCCGGATACGGCAAGACGATCAGGATCAGGACAGCCCAGAAACCCCTTCGCGCGCCCACCAGCATCCGGCTGAGAAGATACAGCGGGATCAGCGCCAACAGCCGCAGCAGAAGCGTCACCGCCAGCGATGGAATGACCCACGCCATGGGCGTATCACCGGCCCCAAACAGGACCCCGACCCAATGGGCGGCATGCAGCAGAAACGGATAGCCGGCGGGATACGTCTGTGCCGTGCGCAGAGGATCGTGCGAGAGGGTCCTCGCCATGTTGATATAGAGGACGCCATCTCTGGAGATACACGGGTTGACAATCGCCAGGTAGATTCCCAGGACGAGCGCCAGGACGATGAGCAGAGCAAGGTTCCGGCCGTCATGTCCAAGCGGTCCCCGGTCCTCCATCCCTTGCATAACCGCCCTTTCCGCTCAGCTCAAGCCATAAGGCTCGATAAGCCTCTCGTGAGGCTTGAAGCGAAACTGACACTCCTCGGCCGGCGTGCCCAGGACCGTGACCTTCGAAAGATCGCCCTGTCCCATCCCCGCCTCGGCCAGCGACGTCAGGTACATGATCTTGCCGGGGTCAAAGCCCATCAGTTTCGTGGTCAGCACATCGAGCGCCAACGGGTCGAGGCTGGCCAGCGCAACCCGCGCGTCCACCGGCGTGCCGCCCACGGGGCCGTTGCCCTCCATCGCCACGAATCCATCGATCACCCCCAGGTCAGGATAGATCTCCTGGGCCAGGTGGAACATGTTGAAGTGCAGCAGTGCCTTGGGCGAGAAGTTGTACTCCGCATGTGTCAGCCATTTGTCGTTGGTCTTGTAGTCGTTCAGCGGCGCCGCCAGCAGGACGTTCTTGAGCGACAGCGTCGTCACCGCCCGGTCGTGCGTCTTCATCCTGGCGGCCGAAATGACGTAGGTGTCCCGGTCAAGGAACGTCGAGATGATGCGGATCGGCGTGGGCTTGTGTCCTTTGCCAAAGACGTAGCGATACACCCACGGCTGCTCGTTCAGATCGATCAGCTTGACGTTGTACTCCTTCTCCAGGGCCAGGTAGCCGTAGTTGACGTAGCCTTCGTGCGTCCCGCCCCCGAAGGCGGTCGACTCGCCGATCGTGATCTGCCCTTTATGATGGGGCGTGAGAAAATCGAGAATCCCGCGCACCGCATCGACGTGCGTCGCGCACAGATCGCGACGCGTGCTGACGAAATTGGGCTTAATCAGGATCTTCTTGTCGCCGATGGAGGCCAGAACCTCGTCCTCAATGTGCTTGAGGGCCTGATAGACGATGTCCCGCCGGTCGTTGCCCTTGACCAAGCCAACCCTGGCGGGCGGAGCCGATCGCGCAAACAACTTCCCGCCAACCACTTGCGCCTGGTCCATCTGAGATTGAGCCAGAACCACCCGGCCTTTGACGCCCCACGGCCCCAGGGCGGCCGCGACCGCTCCAGCTCCAAACCCGCTGAGAATCTGACGACGATTGACTTGCCGCTGCCCCGTCATGTGTCTCTCCTGAACTTGCGGTGATTCGAACGAGCCACGGCACGTATTCTACCGAACCACCCCCTGTCCCTGCAACCTGTGCATTCTGCGAAAGTTACGGCTGCACGAGTGAGATGGTCCCGGTTTCAGCGGGGCCGATTGCAGGCAGGATAGATTGACAAGCTGGGGCAAACCGGATGGGGTACAACACACAAATCACTGTGTTCGCGATGGGCGTGAGCCAATCGGTGGAAAGGGGCAGGGGGCACCTCGGCTCGTCCGAAAGCCGTCGCTTCGGCCCACCTATAAGTGCCCCCCTTTCCCCCCACATAAACCATAGCAAACAAAGCCGCGACTGCCTCATGTTCCAGTGTCCCGCGTTCACAGATTATTGGCCGCCGACGGTCCTCCAGGGGGCAAAACGCGCGCAAGACCACCACCGGAGGTTCCGATAATGCATGCCTCACGATGCGGCCCCACCCCATGATCGACGTTAGATGCCTGGCACCAAGGCTCTTCTCAAATGGCGCCGAGCAGGTGGACGGCGGCTTTGGCGCCGCGAATGAAGCTGTCGAGGCTGAAATGCTCGTTGGGGCCGTGCGGGTGGTCGCTGTCGAGACCGAAGCCCATGAGCACGACGGGGCAGCGCAACTGCTCGACGAAGGTGCTGACGACTGGGATGGACCCGCCGCAACGGATGAAGACCGCTTCGCGGCCGAAACCCTTGCGAAGGGCCTCCTGGGCGGCGCGGATCACCGGCATGTTCACGTCGAACAGCACCGGCGGGCTCATCGCGCAGCCCGGAATCTCCAGGCGGACCGTGTCCGGGCAGACGGCACGGATGTGCTCGAAGACCAGATCGCGAATCCTGGCCGGGTCCTGATGCGGCACCAGCCGCACGCTGACCTTGGCGGTGGCGCTGGCCGGGATGATCGTCTTGGCGCCCTGGCCCTGATAGCCGCCGAAGATGCCGTTGACCTCGAACGTCGGACGGGCCCACAGCCGCTCCAATGTGCTGTAGCCGGCCTCCCCATGCAGGCGAGGGATATCCAATTCGCGGGCCAACGCTTCGTCGTCGAACCCCAGCTTGCGGAAGTTCTCGCGCTCCCAGTCTTCCAACGACGCGACGTCGTCGTAGAAATGCGGAACCAGGACCTTGCCCTCGGGCGACACGCAGGCCGCCAGGATCTGAGCCACGACCATCGCCGGATTGGCGATAGCGCCGCCGTAGGCGCCGGAATGGACGTCGCTGCTGGGTCCTTTGACGGTGAACTCGAAGGTGAAGATGCCTCGCAGGCCGTTCGTGATGGCCGGCGTGTTCGCGTCGTACATCGTGCTGTCGGAAATGACCACGGCGTCGCAGGCCAACTCTTCCCGTGCCTGCCTGACATAGCGCGGCAGCGCATCCCCCCCGGACTCCTCCTCGCCTTCGAGCAGAAACATCACTTCACAGGGAAGCTCGCCCTCGGTGGCCAGCAGGCTCTCGATCGCCTTGATATGGGCAAAGACCTGGCCTTTGTCGTCCGTCGCGCCCCGGCCGTACAGGATGCCGTCGCGGATCGTCGGCTCGAACGGCGGCGTCTTCCATTCCGCCAGCGGATCCTCGGGCTGCACGTCGTAGTGCCCGTAGATCAGCACGCGACGGGACTTCTTGCCCTTGGCCGCCGCACGCACGATGGGCTGGCCTCCGATGTCGATAAGCTGCGCCTCGAGGCCCAGCTTGCGGAAGTGCTCCACCAGCCACTCGGCGCACGCGCGGGTGTCCTTATCGCGCGCCCGCTGCGCGCTGACGGAGGGAAACCGCATGAACTGCTTGAGTTCTTCGATGAAGCGCGACTGGTTCGCGTCAATGTGCGCTTCGGCTCGATCTGCCATGGGACTGAATCCTTTCTGCTATCGGTTAGCTCTGTGGTTCTCTGACCGTCGTCACGTAGAGCCAAATGGTGACGAACGCCAGGAGGATCACGCCGATGAGGCCGCCCAGAGGGACCATGCCCTCCCACAGGGGCATTTCAATGCCTCGCTGCTTGGCGATCACGATAGGAATGGCGACGAGAATGCCCATCAGGGCTTCGCCGGTGATCAGGCCGGAGGCCATCAACAGGCCCCGGCGTTCGGACCCGTCGACCGCGGCGCTGTCGCTGCGATTGCGCTTGTGATATGCCTTGACCGCCAGGCTGACAAGGCCGCCGATGAAGATCGGCACCGACAACTGGAACGGCAGGTAGAACCCGATGGCGACCGCCAGAACCGGGGTCCGGAACGGGTACTTGCGCGCTTGCAGGTATTGATCCAGGATGATGATGCCCACGGCAATGCCCATCCCCACGATCAGGTACGCCCAGGGCAGTCCTCCCTCGAAGACGCCCTTGGCCACCGAGGCCATCAGATTGGCCTGAGGCGAGGAGAGCGCCTTGGAGCCGGCGTCTTTCATGCCTGCGAAGCCATATGCGCCCTGGAGCAGAATGAGCACCGGACCGATGATGAGCGCGCCCGCGACGGTCCCGACCATCTCCATGACCTGCTGTTTCCACGGGGTGGTGCCGACGAGGCGGCCGCACTTGAGGTCCTGCATCACGTCGCCGGCGATGGCGGCGGCGCAGCAGATGACCGCGCCGACGATGATCGCGGCGGCCGGGCCGTTCTCGGTCGCCTTGCCCATGAGCAGCACCAGCAGCAGGGATGAGACCAGCACCGTCGAGACGGTGACGCCGGAGATGGGGTTGTTCGACGAACCGACCAGGCCGGCCATGTACCCCGCCACGGCGGCAAACAAAAAGCCCGTGGCCAGCATGACCAGCGCCATCACGAGTGAGATGTGCACCTGCTGGACGTAGTGCTGGTAGACCATAAACAACGGAACGACGGAGGCGATGATCAGGAAGATGATCCATTGCATCGGCAGGTCCCTCTCCGTTCGCTCCACGGAGCCTGTGCCCTCCTTGATCTTCTTATAGGCCCGCAATCCGCTGGCCATGCCGCTGACGAGGGACTTTCGCAGGTGGAATATCGTCCAGAGCCCGCCCACGAGCATGCCTCCGACGCCGAGGAAGCGAGTCCGCTTGGACCAGGTCCGCTGCGCGTACTCCAGCGCCGTGACGGGCTGGCCCAGTTTGGCCAGGATCGCATCGTTGTGCTTCCGCACGTCGTTGACGTCTTCGACCGACGCATTGGGATCGGCGACCCTGGTCTGGAGCACGAACGAATCCCAGACACGCGGCTCGCTGGCGCGGCTGTCCCAGGCGGCGGCATCGTTCGGATCGATGATTCCATACCTGGCGTTCGACGTATCCCAACCGGCAGGGACACTCTGGTTCAGAAGCTGGTACGTGGGCCACTCGCTCTTGGCGGCCACGACCGGGATGGCGACGAACCAGTTGAGCGCACCGCCCACGAAGATCAGCACGGCGATGTTCAGGCCGACGATGTACCCGACCGACAGCAGGGCCGGACTGAGGTTCGAGCCGAAGTACGCGATGGAGCCGCCCATCCGCCGGGCGCCCTGCATGATCTCGGGCCAGATGCCCAGGGCGTTGGCGCCGACCTTGAACAGCCCGCCCGCCAGGGCCGCGTTGACGATGTACCGGATGCCGGAAGCGTCCGTGCGCCCGGTCTCCAGCACCTTGGCGGTGGCGACACCCTCGGGGAATTAGAGCTTCTGCTCGATGATCAGGGAGCGACGCAGCGGAATCGTGAACAGCACGCCCAGCAGACCGCCGAAGCCGGCAATCACAGCCACCCAGAAGTAGCTGAACTGGTCCCAGAAACCGATCAACAGCAGCGCCGGCAGCGTGAAGATCACTCCGGCGGCGAGCGACTCGCCCGCTGAGGCGCACGTGCCGATCAGGTTGCACTCGTAGATCGTGCTGGTCTTGAAGAACCGCATGATCCCCAGCGCCATCACCGCCGCGGGAATAGCGGCCGAGACGGTCATTCCGGCGAACAGTCCCAGGTAGGCGTTGGCCGCTGAAAGAACCATCGACAGCACCACGCCGAAGAAAAGGACGCGGATCGTCAACTCCTTGGGGGCGTTGTTGGCATCGTTCATCGTGTCTCCCGAGAATCAACCTGTAGAGGGCTATTTCACAAACTGCTCGACAAAGTACCTGGGGCTGAGCGGCTCGCCTGTGGCGCGCTCGATCATGGTGTTCCACGGGTAAACGTCACCGGCCTCGAAGACCTTCTTCTTGAGGAACCTGCCCACCTTCGGCTTGCCCACGTAGCTTGCCGTGTCTGCGGCATCGAGCTTGAGCACTTTGTGAACAAGATGATGGTGCAGTTGCGAGGCCAGCAGCTCGCCGAGCATGTAATTGTGGTAGTAGCACGGCGCGATGGTGAAGTGGATTTTGGCGGCCCAGTCCGGCTCGTGCCGTCGCGGCGGACGCTGGACAAGCTGGTACTTCTCGACCAGGTCCCACCACAGCGCATCGAGGTCCTGATCCGGATCGGCGTAAAGCTGCTTCTCGAAGAAGTACATCACCATGGCCCATCGCGCGAAAATCAACTGCTTGAGCTGAGCGTACTTGTCGCTGACGGCGGCGATCTCCGCCCTTTGCCGGTCCGAGAGGTTCAGCATCGCCTGCATCCAGGCGGGATCGCGGCTGAGCCGGCCGAACAGCATGGCGATCGCCTCGGTGGTGAACGCGTGGGCGGGCTCGCGCAGCAGGTAGGGCACCTCCGGGTCATGGTACAGATCGTAGACGCCATGACCCAATTCGTGCAGCAGCGTCTCCATCCACGTCTCGTTGTTCACCAGGTTGCACAGGATGCGGACGTCGCCTTCCCGGTCGATGTCGGTGCAGAAGGCGTGCTGGTTCTTGCCCTCCTTCTCGTAGAGGTCGCTCCGCGCCAGGATCGCGTCGACCGGCAGCCCGACGCCGGCGTAGAACGCCTTGGCCAACTCCCTGACGTCCTTGTCCTTGTAGGAGACATCGAGGTCCAGACTGTAGACCATCGGCGTTTCCTGGAAGAACGGGTCGTGATAGTCCCAGGGCATCATCTCCTGGACCGCGATGCCGCTGCGGGCCGCCAGCATCTGGTCCAGCTCGCTCTTGAGCCGGGCGAAAGGCGCGTCAGTCAGCTCGTACAGCTCGTTGAAGAGCCTGTCCAGATCGTTGACGTCCTGCTCGCCGGTGGCCAGCACGAGCGTGTGGTAGTTGTCGAAGCCGAGTTCTTGTGCCGCCTGGTTGCGCAGCTTGACCAGTCGGATCAGATCGGCCGCCACCGCCTGGCCGACCTGCTTGCTCGCCTCCCATGCCTGCTTCTTGATGACGCGATTGGTCTGCTCCTTGAGGATGGTCTTGATCTCGTTGTCGGTGACGTTCTCTCCGTCGATGACGCCGCGGAAGGTGCTGAATCGCTTTTCGATCTCCGTACCGAGCGCCACAATCTTCTCCAGCAGCGCCGGCTCGATCTGGTTGGTAAGGTACTTGTTGTAGAGCACATCGAGCTGCCGCGCGAGCATCGGGTCTCTGATGTCACCCGACGCCCTGAGCGCCTTGAGGAAGGCGAACTCGTCGGGGTTGCTGTAGATCCTGCGGAGTTGCAGCGTCAGCTCGCTGGAAAGGTCGTAGTCGTTGGCGTCGCCCGTGATTGCGGCGTTCCATGAGGCCAGGGCCGCCTCTTTCTCGATCGGTTTGATCTTGGCGACATGGTTGGTGACGAACAGTTGCAAGTCTCTCTCCTTCTTGTCCGGCCCGCAGCCGCAGACGGCCACGCCGACCAGCAGCAACACGCAGGTTCTACACGATTGCCTCATCGTTGCACACTCCCTTGCGACTTCGGCGTACGGCAGCCTCAAGCCCGCAGGGCTTGTGGATGGTGCCCAGAGAGGGGCCATCCCCGAGCTGCGCTTGCGGCTCCCACACATCTGCATTCCACATCATTGTCGGCCCGAGCGGTCCGGGTACGCCGGCTTCTGCGGCCGCCTGGGCGGCTGCTTGTCCAACTGCTTCAGGGCCACGGCAATGGCCGTTTCGAGCTGGGGATCGCCGCCGGCCACCATCCGATCCGGCACATTTTCCACTTCGTAGTCGGGGTCCACGCCGTAACCTTCCACAGTCCACTGGCCGTCCGTATCGTATATGCCGAAGGTCGGCGCGCTGACCGAACCGCCGTCGATCGGTCGCGGGTTCCCGCTCATGCCGATCAGTCCGCCCCAGGTCCGCGTGCCCACGAGCGGCCCCAGGCCCGCCATGCGGAAGTAGTAGGGAAAGGCATCGCCGCCGGAGCCCGACCAGCCGTTGATGAGCATGACCTTCGGGCCGGCGTGGCTCAGGAAAGGCGTCTGCCAGTCGCGGTTGTCCCGGCGGGCCCAGTAGTTGTAGATCGGACGGTTCAGCAGCTCGATGAAACGATCGGGAATCTGGCCGCCGCCGTTGAAACGTTCGTCGATGATCAACGCGTCTTTGGTCCACTGCCCGTTAAACTGCCGGACCAGTTCATTCTGGCCGTTCTGGCCGGTGTCGGGGACGTAGATGTAGCCCACCCGGCCCTGCGTCGCGGCCTCGACCTTCTCGCGGTTCGCCTCGATCCAGGCGAGGTTGCGAAGGCGAAACTCGCTGCCCATCGGCTCGACGAGAACGTCGTTGGCGTCGTTGACATCGGGCGTTGCGCCGATCGTCAGTGTCACGGTCTGGCCGGCCAGGCCCTGGAAGGCCGCCCACGGGTCCTTCGACGTATCCAGGGGCCGGCCGTTGACCGCGAGGAGATAGTCGCCCTCTTTGACGTCGACGCCCGGCGCTCTGAGCGGAGAGCGCGGCTCCGCGTCCCATCGGGCGCCATCGTAGATCCTGCCGATGCGGTAGGCGTTTTTGTCCTTGTCCAGTTCGAAGTCGCAGCCCAACAGACCGACGTTCAGTCGCGGCGGCGATTCGATGTCACCGCCTCCGACATACGTGTGCGAGGCGTTCAGCTCGGCGATCATCTCTCCGATGATGTAGTTGAGGTCCTCGCGGCTGGCCAGGTAGGGCAGCAATGCTCCGTAGCGCTGCTTCATCGCGGGCCAGTCGAGCCCGTGCATGTTCGGGTCGTAGAAGTAGTCGCGCTGGACGCGCCAGGCCTCGGTGAAGATCTGCTTCCACTCCTGCCGCGGGTCGATCCAGGCCTTCAGATCGCCGGAGTCAACCTTGCCGTCGCCGACCTTCTTGTTCTCGCCGACGTCGATGATGCCGTACGTCGAGCGGCTCTTGTAGAGGATTTTCTTACCGTCGGCGGAGCGGTCGTAGCCATCGATATTGTCGATGACGGTCTTCTCCTCGCGCTCCTTCAGATCGTAGTAGAGCAGCGTCCCGCCCGGCTCGCCGGGCTTCCTCGCTCCGGCCGGCATGCGGCGCATGAACAGCAGCTTGCCCTTGACCGAAGCCAGACCGCCATAAGTGCCCGCCTGGATCGGCAGCGCAACCACCCGCCGCTCGAAGCCCTCGAAATCAATCTTCACCGGCTTGGGCTCGTCCTTCTTCTTGTCGTCCTTGCCGTTCTCGTCCTTCTCGTCTTCCTTGTCCCCATCCTCTGACTTGCCCTCGGCCTCGTCCGCCTCGTTCGGGTCGCCCCCCTCTTCTTCCCCCTTCTCACCCTTCTGACTCTCCTTGCCCTTCTCGTCCTTCTCGATCTCCTCCTCGTCGCTGCGCGGCGCGAGCGGACTGGGCGTGTCCTTCGTCAGAGTCACCGCGAACAACTGTGTCGAGTTCGGATAGATCCAGGTCCAGTCCACGTCGCTATAGACCGGATCGAACGAGCGGTTCGAGCGGAAGAACAGGTACTTGCCTTCGACGTCGAAAACAGGCGAGCCGTCGTCGTAGAAGTCGCCGGTGACCTGGCGGACGGTCTGGTCGTTGACGTCGTAGATCATGATATTGCCGTGGCGATTGGCCCCGCTCTTGGCGTAGGCGAGCCAGCGGCTGTCGGCCGACCACGTGTAGGACGACATGTTGCTCCATTCGTCCTTGTCGACGAACGTCACCTTGCCATCGTTGACATCCGTGATGTAGAGACTGCCCGTCTTGTCGCTGAAGGCGACCAGCTTGCTGTTTGGCGACCAGAGGGGGCTGTACCGAAAGGCGGCGCCGCCCTGGGTGACCTGCCGGGGCCGGCCCTTGCCGTCGCTGGGGTGCAGGTACAGCTCGTACTCGCCCGTCGCATCCGCGAAATACGCGATCCACTTGCCGTCGGGCGACCAGGCAGGGTAGCGCTCGGCCACGCCCGAGGTGTTGGTCAGATCGCGGACGCTGCCGTGCTTAGCGGGCACGGTGAACACCTCGCCCCGCGCCTCGAAGAGCGCCCGCTGGCCGGTGGGCGACAGCGAGAAGCTCTGGATCAGGTTCGAGACGCTCTTCAGCTCGGTGCGCACATGGGGCAGGTCGTCGGACACCTTCACCTGAATCGGCTGCGATCTCTCCGTTGCCAGGTCGAGCAGGTGAAGACTGCCGCCGTTCTCAAAGACGATGGCATCGGGCCCGAGGCTGGGCCATTTGACGTCGTACTCGGCGAAGTCGGTCACCTGCCGGAACTGCTTGCTCCGCAGGGAATAAGCCCAGATGTTGAGCTTCTGGTCGGCGGCGCGATCGGAGAGGAAGTAGATCGTGTCACCATGCCACATCGGCACCGCGTCCGTGCCGGCGAAATCGGTGAGCTTCTCGGCGCTGTTGTTGAGGAAATCGTAGAGCCACAGGTCGCTGGCCATGCCGCCCCGATAGCGTTTCCACGTGCGGAACTCGCGCGAGATGAACTGGTAGACGATCTGGCTGCCGTCGGGGCTGAACGAGCCCAACTCCGCATAGGGCAAAGGCAGCGTCTGGGGCAGGCCGCCGGCGATGGACTGCTTGAAGAAGCGATTGAAGCGCCCCGAGGGGCTGACCATGCCCGAACGGTAGAGTACGTGCTCGCCGTCGGGGTACCACTCGACCACGAGGTCGGTAGCGGAATGGTGCGTCAGCCTGCGGGGCTGGCCTCCCTGGGCGCCGACGACGTAGACGTCGGTGTTGCCGTCGTAGTTGCCGCTGAAAGCAATCAGTCGGCCGTCGGGCGAGAACTTGGGGAACATCTCATTGCCCTTGGGCGAGCTGAGCCGGCGGGCGGTGCCGCCTTCCCTGGGGACGGTCCACAGATCGCCCGCGTACGAAAAGACAATCGCCTCGGCGCTGACGTCGGGAAACCGCAGCATGCGGGCATCGGGAACATGGGTCAGGTCATCAATTCCGGCCGCGATCGCGCCGGCCGACAGCAACAGAATCAAGGCTAACGTGGCTATAATTCTCATCGGTTTCACCTTTCCCCTCGACATACTCCTTCAGCGGCCGGCCGCGCCCTCGACGCGACAGTCGCCCCGATGCAGCGGGACGACCATCGTACCGGCAGGGCCGCTGCGAATCAAGGCCGCCTCCGAATCATCTGCCTGCTCTTTGACAGCGCCGCACGGAGATTTCTTCTTTGAGGCCGGGCCGCAGCCCTGTACCATGCGGCACAAGGGCGAATCAGGATTCGCCCCTGCATGGAATTGGCGATGAACCGAGGACTCTTATGGCCAAACGCGAATACCTGACCGCCCCGCTGCCCTCCGAGAAGATGCCCGCCGGCATTCCCTACATCCTGACCAACGAGGCCGCCGAACGCTTCGCCTTCTACGGCATGAGTTCCATCCTCGTCGTCTTCATGACGCAAAACTTGATGGGGGCAAACGGCGTCTTGCGTGTCATGACCGACGAATCCGCCCGCAAGTGGTTCCACCTGTTCACGGGGGCCGTGTACTTCATGGCGATCGTGGGGGCCGTGATCTCCGACCGATGGTTCGGCAAGTTCAAGACCATCTTCCGGTTCTCACTGGTGTACTGCGCCGGGTTCTTCGTCATGGCCATTGACCACACGCGATTGGGTTTAACCGCCGGGTTGATCCTAATCGCCATGGGCTCGGGGATCATCAAGCCGTGCGTCTCCGCTAACGTTGGAGACCAGTTCGGACCCTCCAATAAGCACCTGATCCAAAGAGTCTATAGTTGGTTCTACTTCTCGATCAACGTGGGTGCTGCCGTCTCGATGTGGTTCTGCCCGATCCTGTTGGAGAAGTGGGGGCCAATGGTCGGTTTCGGCGTCCCGGCTATCTCGATGGTCATCGCTACGACGGCGTACTGGCTGGGCCGTCGCAGCCTGGTACATATCCCGCCCTCAGGCGCCAAAGTCTGGAACGAAATGTTCGAGAGGGAACAACGCGGCAACCTGGCCAGAATTGGGTGCATCTTCTTGTTCGTCTCGATGTTCTTCGCCCTATACTACCAATCTCAGTCCGCCTGGGTGCTCCAGGCCGAGAAGATGAACCTCAAGTGGCTGGGAATCACGTGGCTGCCGGCCCAGATGCAGGCGGCCAACTCCGTGTTGGTCCTCGTGATGATCCCGGCGTTCGCGTATGGAGTCTATCCCGCCCTCAGCCGGATCTGGCCCATGAGCCAGCTTCGCAAGATCGGCATCGGACTTTTCGTCACGGCGGGCAGCTTCTTGGTTCCGATCTGGATCGAAACGCAGATCCAGCAGGGTGGGCAACCCTCCATCGGCTGGCAGTTCTTCGCCTACATCTTTCTGACTGCCGCTGAAATCATGGTATCCGTCACCGCCTTGGAGTTCGCCTACACCCAGGCCCCCAACAAGATGAAATCGATCATCCAGGCCATCAACCTGCTGTCGATAGCGCTCGGAAACATCTTCGCGTTCCTTGTGAATCTGGCAATTGAGAACGCCGACGGCACCACCAAGCTGCCCGGCGCCAGCTACTACTGGTTCTTCGCTATCGCCATGCTCGTGACTTCGTTCTTGTACATCCCGGTCGCCATGCGCTATCCCGTCAAGGAGTACATCCAGGACGAGGCGCCGCAAGAGGGGTAACCCATGCACTGAACCATCCCCAGGCTCTTCGAGCTTGAGGCTGCCACACGCGGCTCTCCACGCCTGAATGGGGCTTGCCGCGAAGTCCGCACAGACGCTTCAGGGGTGGTTTGCCCGCGTTTTTCCAGGATTTCTGCCGCGAGGCTCTGTAACATGGGCGACTGCTGCGCAACTGAACGTATGTCGATGGTCGGTGCTATGACAAAACCTGTTGAGCACACAGCTTACGACGATCTCGTGATGCAGGCCAAGACGCAGGCAGGCGCCCTGGCGCAGCTTTACGAGCTGTATTACGAGCGGATATACAGGTTCTGCGTGCACCGGCTGTACAGCAGTTCGGCGGCCGAGGACATCACCTCCGGCGTGTTTCTGACGGTGGCGGCGGCTATCCGCCAGTTCAAAGGCTGCACCGAACAGGATTTCCGGGCCTGGATCTTCACGATCGCCGCCAACCAGGCCAATGCCTATATCCGGAAAACCTCGCGGCGCAGAAGACTTATGGAAAATGTCGTCGCCATGCGAAGGGCTTCCCAGCCGCAGGAGAGCACCTGGTCGCAGATGGATTGGCCGACGCTGTACACCGCCATCCTGCAACTGAAGCCCGAGCATCAGACGCTTCTGACGCTGCGGTTTTTCGAGAACATGGATTTCGATGAGATCGGTCGAGTGATGGACGCCAAACCCGCGACAATCAGGGTCACGCTGCACAGGGTCCTCCGGAGGCTCCGGGAGGTCCTGCAGAGCGACTTTGGTGAAGAGGAGCATGATGAAGGAGCGTGATTTCGAGAAACTCGTTGCCGGCCTGAGGGTCGACACCGAGCCGAACCCGGCCCACAAGGAGCGTCTGCGACAGCAAATGCTGGCGACCTTCGATGCGGTCAACCGGTCGGTCGGCCCGCGACTGGTCCCGGCGCCCGAGAGATCGGCCTTTGGGACGTTCCTGCCTGTGGTGAAGGTGGCTGTCGCGGCGGCCATCATCGTAGCCGCCATCGTCGGCATCCAGGAGATGATCCGGCGCGGATGGGGACCGCCCACGCTGAGCCAGGTCCGGCAGGCCACGCAGAGGATGGCCTGGCTGCACGCGGTCGTCACAGAGTATCGGGACGGCAAGGTCCACACCGATCAGCAGTGGAACGACTTCGCCTCGCGCAAAGCGTACATTCTCGCTTCCGACGGTTCCGTAGTGGTCTCCGACTTCGGGGCGGGCCGGCGGGAACTGTTGTACAGCCCGCAGGTCAAGGCGGTGGTGATCAGCGAGCTTCCCGGCAAGGGGCTTTTCGGCGCCGATGCGGCGTACACGCTCGTCGACGCCTTCGCGGTCTTCGCCGCCAAGAACGACATCGCGGTCGCACGACGGACCGACCGCTACGAAGGCCAGAAGGTCCTGATGTATGAACTGGAGAGGTCCGATCCCGGCGTCACCGTCGGCGGCCGGCGCGTCGAGAGGCTTCGGATGCAACTGATGGCCGATCCGGAAACGCGGCGGCTCGTGGGCGCGCACGTCGAGCAGCTCGGCGACAGCGGGGCCATGCTCAGCCGCCAGGAATGGGTGATGAGCTATCCGCAGTCCGGCCCGATGAGCATCTACGACCTTGGCGTGCCGGAATCGACGCGGATCATCAATCGCACCAGCCAAACGACGGGGACGCCGCCCCAGGAACCGCGCCCGATCGGCACGCCGGAGGACCTCGGCCGCACCCGCCTGATGCCGCTGGAAATCCCGCTGCCCCGGCCGATGTTCATCGGGACGCCCGCCGATGTACGGATGTCGAACCTCGAACGGCCCCGGAGAGGGGCGAGGCCGCCGTTTCTGGTGCCGGTGGGCACAACGAACGTCGCCGCCGGAAAGCCGGTCTCCGCAAGCGATTCGGAGCCGTCGATGGGAAGCCTCGATATGATCACCGACGGCGACAAGGAGGCCACCGACGGCAGCGTCGTCGAGCTGGGGCCCGACGTCCAACACGTCACCATCGATCTGCGCGACCGCTACGAGATCTATGCGATCGTCGTCTGGCATTACCATCTTCGCCCGCACGTCTACCTGGATGTGGTCGTGCAGGTGTCGGACGATCCGCAGTTCGCCGACGGCGTAAAGACGGTCTTCAACAACGACATCGACCACTCCGCCCGCCTCGGCAGGGGCGCGGACCTGCACTACGTCGAGACGAACGAGGGAAAGCTCATCGACACGCAAGGCATTCGCGGCCGCTACGTCCGACTCTACAGCAACGGCCACGCCGGCGGCGACCTGAACCACTACATCGAAGTCGAGGTCTACGGCCGACCCGCAAGATAGACTCGGCAACGTAAGTATCCACGTAATGCGGAGGATCGAAACCATGAAGAACAGAGGAAGTCTGCGCGCGGCGCAGGCGGCGGGGGTCGCCGTGACGGCGATGGCGATTGCTCTGGCCGCCCATGCGACAACGAATCAGAGCGAGCGGCCACGCTCCAGCGAAGACGAGCTGGCACCGGTGAAGGTGGTATTTCCCAGGGCGCAATTCATCGGAACGCCGCAGGCCATTCGCGCGCCCCGCGTCAAGCCGGTCCAGACCGAGGCCGGCCCACCGTTCCTGGCCCCGCTCGGCACGAAAAACGTGGCGTTGGGCAAGCCCGTTTCCTCCAGCGATCCGGAGCCGATCATCGGCGAACTGACGATGATCACCGACGGCGACAAGGAGGCGGGCGCAGGCAGCTTCGTCGAACTCGGCCCACTGTTGCAGCACGTGACGATCGACCTGCAAGCCAGGCACGCAATCTATGGCCTCCGTGTCTGGCACTATCATCAGCAGCCGTGCGTCTGCTTTGACGTGGTCATTCAGGTGGCGAAAGACCCGAACTTCGCCCACGGCGTCAAAACCATCTTCAACAACGACATGGACAGTTCCGCCGGCCTCGGAGCAGGTCAGGCCATGCACTATGTCGAAACGCACTTTGGCGAACTGTTCGACGCCAAAGGCATTCGTGGCCGTTACGTTCGCCTTTACAGCCGAGGCAACACGATCAACGACCTGAACTACTACACCGAAGTCGAGGTTTACGGTCGACCGGTGCGTTAGACCGTCGGGCGGAATGCGAACCACGGAGATGCGCGTATGAGATGGGCAGAGGCTGCGTGCCGAAGCCATTGTCGGCTGGCAGCGTGGCTAGTCGGTGCGCTTGTTTGTCCCCTGTTCGTCGCATTGCCCTGCGCCGGCGCTTCGACCTCCTGTTCCGTAGAGGTCGCAGGGGTCAGGTTCGAATTCGTTCGCATTCCGCCGGGGCGCTTCCTGATGGGCTCGGACGCAGGCGATGGTGACGAACGTCCCGTCCACGAGGTCGAGATCGAGCATGGTTTCGATCTGGCAAGGACGGAGGTGACGGTGCGCCAGTTCAGGGCCTTCGTCGAGTCGACCGGGTACGAAACCGTCGCAGAACGCAAAGGCTTGCTATGGCATTATGCTTCGCCCGCAGAGATGGGATGGGTGCGAGGGCGAAGCTGGCGCGATCCGGGATTCGAGCAGACGGACGATCATCCCGTTGTCGGGATCAGCTATATCGACGCGATCGCGTTCTGCCGGTGGTTGTCGCAGCAGAGCGGCGAATGCTTTCGTCTGCCTGCGGAGGCCGAGTGGGAATATGCCTGCCGCAGCGGAACGGAAGAGGAGTGCGCTGGCAATCTCGATGCGATGGCGTGGTATGGCGGCAATAGCGTCTTGGGTACACATCCGGTGGCGCAGAAGAGCCCCAACGCCTGGGGCGTATGTGACATGCATGGCAACACCGCCGAATGGTGCGAAGACACATATGATTGGCATTATGGCCGCGTCCCTCGCGACGGCAGCGCCCACACAGTGCCGGGCGTTCCTGCCGTCGCGGCGGCGCGCCGTGTTCTGCGCGGCGGCTCATGGTCCAGTCTGCCATACGCCTGCCGGTCCGCGCACCGATGTCCCGTTCCGGCGGCTCATCGGGGCACGGACACAGGGTTTCGAATCGTACACCGCAAAGAGCGACCTCCATTGCAGGCTCCGGCACAGCCGTCCACCGTCACGCCCGAAAGGGACACGTCCCACAAGCTGTCGCTGGAGGTGGACGGTGTGACGCTCGATTTCGTTCGGGTCGAGCCGGGCTCGTTTGTCATGGGCAGTCCACACCGCTACACCGACGAGTATGGCTGGGTCTATGAAACGGCCAGGCACGAAGTGACTATCGGCTACGGCTTCTACCTGGGGCAAACCGAAGTGACACGGGAGCAGTTCGAGCTGTTCGTCGAGGAGACGGGCTATGTCACCGACGCCGAAAAACAGGGCTGGGCCTACACCTGTGTGCCCGATGCACCCTGGCACTACCAGGCGCTGGTCGATTGGCGGTTTCCGGGCTTCGTGCAGACCGACCGCGATCCGGTGACCCACATCGGCTGGCACGATGCGGTGGCATTCTGCCAGTGGCTCAGCGGCAAGACGGGCCGGGAGATTCGCTTGCCCAGCGAAGCGGAATGGGAATACGCCTGCCGCGCGGGGACCGCCGGCGAATTCGCCGGACCGCTCGATGAAATGGCCTGGACGCTGTGGAATTCAGGCCAGGTCAAGCGAACCCGTCCTGTCGCACAGAAACAGCCCAACGCCTGGGGCTTCTACGACATGCACGGCGGCGTCTGGGAGTGGGTCCAGGACCTCTGGCACGAAGAAAGCAACGGCGCGCCGGCGGACGGGTCCGCATGGGTCCAGACAGACCGCTTCGAACCGATGGGCATCACCCGAGGCGGCTCGTTTGCCAGCCCGCCCTGGCTGTGCCGCTCGTACATCCGCATGAAGACCCCCCTCGGCCAGATGATCCACTACAACAACGGCTTTCGCATCGTCTGCACCACGGCAGGCCGGACCACGCGCCCGGTACGATGAAAACGCTCTGCCGCATTTGACACGAGGTTCGGGCTTGGGGTCAGGGTCTGGTTCTTGGTGATCCCGATGGATATCGGGATGAGGCGTTGCCTTTGCCGAGACAAGTATGCCCTCACGGGCACACTACAAACGGCTCACTTCCACTCCCGCCAGGTAACGGGCAATCGCGTCAGGAAATCCCCCTTGCGGAATGACGCAAGGTCCGTATAATGATCTTCCGGATGGAGAAGGTGAGACTGTAGCCTTGAGAAGCGAATACCAAAACATCCGCGCAATCCCTATGAAAGGAGCAGATCATGTCAAGGATGGCGATTCGCTGCGCTGTGTTGCTCTGTATCAGCTTCGTCGCATTCGCGCCCGAGTGCTTCGCCGGGTTCACCGTGCTCAGCGGTGAGCAACGCGTCTGGGGCAGCGCAGTCTACCTTTGGGAAGCCGGGCATTCTCAAGTAGTGAGCGATGTCGGAGCCCAAGGCTATGACTCAGGTGTTCGCCCATGGAATGGATCAGCCTTGTCCGGCGGTGCTCTTGCGCATCCAAATGCCTGGGCATGGAGCTACATCGAGCCCCTTTATGCGCAGGTGGCAAGTGCGGGCTATACGGACGCGGGCGCGAGTGCCTACGCAGAAGGCCGCTGGGTCTTTCGGCCGCATGGAACCACCCTGAACCTCCAAATCGAAGTATGGAACCTCTGGGAAGACGACCCGCTCACGATAGAGCTCACAGACACTACAGCGGCAAAGCAACTCTATTACCACAACGGGACCACAAGCGGTGGCAATACAAAGACAACCAGTGAGCCATGGCCGTATGGGTTCGGGTGGCACTTCCCCATAATCGAGGTGTTCTCAGTCGATCCCACCCACATATACGAGATGCATCTGTATATGAAGTCTTCGTCGAGTTCGGACGGGCCGTATAGCGGTTTCGTGAAGGCGACGGTCCCGATCCCCGCTCCCGGCGCGATGGTGCTGGGGCTGTTCGGCAGCAGTCTTGTCGTTTGGCTGCGGCGACGGAAGAGAGTGTGAGGACCGTCAACCCCCGCTCGGGACCGGCTCGGCTCTGGACACCGCCGCAACAAGAGCAGATCGGGGGCATGTAGTCTCAGAAACAAACGGGGCCTGTACTGTGTGGTACAGGCCCCAGATGGTGCTGCTGAATCCGGCTTGTAGTGGCCCGCCCCGGCGGGCTATTCCCTACGCCCTGTATGCCCTTACGGGCGCACTGCGAACGCCGCTTGTGAGACGTCAGGGAGCGGCGGGACTGCCACGCGCGATGTCGTCCACGTAGACAATGCCGGTGCCGCCGGCGCTTGGGCTGGTCGCACTGCCGACGCCAATGACCAGCTTCTCCACCCGGCTGAGGTTCACCCCGCTCAGATCGCTGTACGGGATCGCCCATTCCTGCCATGTCGGACGTTGTGTGATGCCCGCATCGGCGTTCACGACCGTCTTGGTCTTGCCCGCGCTGTCTTCGATCCTCAGGTACATCGACTCAGGCGAGTTGCCCACCGGCTGGGTGATGCCGATGTCCGCTGTCTGCCAGGCACCCGTCACGTTGCCGGTCGTCGAGACGTTCGAAAACTCGGCCGCTGTCACAGCCACGGCATCGTGACTGGTCACCGCCAACCCGATGTAGACGTTGCTGGCCATCACGATGTCCAGTGCCGGGCTGACCACGATGTCCGTCCAGGTGACGCCGTCGGCCGACCGTTGAGCGGTAAAGACGTTGCCCGTGCGGGTCAACTTCACCCAATGCGGGATATCGACATCGGCCACGTCCGTGTTGGCGCTGTCCCCGCCGGCAATCGGACGACGCTGGAACGACACGCCATGCGACGCCTCCGGCGTCACCGCCACGAACGCGTGCTTCGAGCCTGGTTCGAGCGTCTCGCGGATCATCACGCCCGCCTTGGCCCATTCGTTGCTGCGCACCAGACTGTCGACGCGCACCACGATGGAGCCGTTGCCGCTGAGGCTCTTGTGGGCAAAGCGGAACTGATCGGCCGTGTCCCAGATGTCGGTGCCGATGGCGCTCATGACGATGCTTCCATCGGCGGCTTCCACGAAATCGGGCGCGTTGCCCCGCACGTAGAGCACCAGCGTGTCGGCGCCATTGCCCGTCCAATCCTGCGCGGAATCGAATTCCCGCTCGGCCTCGGAATAGAACGGCGAGACCGAGTTGTCGTATTGGAGTGGCATCGACTGCTTGCCGCCATGAACGATCGTCTTCTCGGCGAACGGAGCGTCAAGGTAGCCCACGGTCGAGCCGGTGTCGTTGGTCCAGCCATCGATCCACGTGTCGAAGATCGTCGTGCCGGTCTCGAGGTCGTCGGTGTAGCTCTCAAAATCGTCGACCATTGCGTATTCGATCGTCGAGAAGCTCCAGACGTCCCCTTCCCAGAAGCCGGCGCCGGCTTCGTTGACCTCGTTGACCTTCCAATAGTAGATGGAGCCGAAGTTCAGCCCGCCAAGTTCATAACGGCTTTCGCCGAGCGTGTCGACCAAGGCGCTGCCATCGATCACGGCCGCCTGGTCCGCGCTGACGTACAGCTCGTGCGCAGCGGCCAGCCGACCGTTGCGCCAGTCGAGCGTCACATCGAGAGGCACATCCGCCTGCCCCACCGCCGGCACAGGCCCGCGTGCCCGGACGGGCAGGTATGTGAAGCGCACTTCGCTCAACCCGTACTGCGGCATCACGCCCATGTTCCAGTTGGACTTCATCGTGATCCGGACATACCTGGCGGCCACCTGCCTCAGGTCCAGAATCGTGTTGGCGGCGTAATCCGACCGGGCGGTTGCCTTGGCGAACTCCACGTCGCCGAAGACGGTCCACTCGGCGCCGTCGATGGAGTGTTCGATAGTTACGTCCTTGAGTCCGAAGCCCAGAACGAGCTCGAACCTGCTGTTGTAGTTCCAGACTTCCATCTCCCAGAGCTGGTAGATCTGATCGAACTCGTATTGGATCCAGATGGGCGTTGCATCCGTCGGAGAGGCCAGCCACATGTCCGTCGCCTCGGTGGCATGCTGGTCCTGGGCGTTCAGGCCGGAGCCGTCGATCGTGCTCTGTGCGGGAGAATCAGCATCAGCCAGGGATGCAGTAGCTATGATGTTCGTGATCGGATAGACATAGGGCTCGACCGTGAAGCTCCACACGCCGCCTTTGTGGATGCCAAAGTCCGGCGCCCCGTTGACTTCATCGACCCGCCAGTAGTAGGTCTGACTGAAGTCCAGCAGGCCGGGAGGATCAAAGGTCAGTCCGGTCTGCCCCTGACTGGCAAGAACGCCCAACGGATTGCTCCGTTCGGCCGCCGCGACATCTTCGCGGCTGCTTCCGAAGTACACATCGTGCGACGCGGCCGACTCGCCGGGCGACCAGGAGAGAATCACATCCTGCGGGATGTCCGTGGAACCGTCCGCCGGAACGGGCGCTGTGGCGGAGGTGTAATCACCCACCATGACCTGCTGCAACTGGATTCCTGTCAGAACCGTGTCGTAGATCCGCACTTCGTCGATGGTGCCGACAAAGGTCTCGTCATTGCTGGAATCCACACAGCCAATCGTCACAGGCGTAGCGTTTGCGGACTCTCTGAGCGTAGCGCTCCCGGTTGAAACCTGCTCGCCATTGATGTACTGCACCCCGGCGCCGTTGTCCCAGGTCACAGCCACGTGAACCCACTCATTCGCATAGGGCACGAGCAGGGCATTGCCCCACCCGAAGCTCGTACCGCCTCCGTCATAGTCAGCCCGAAACAGAAAATCGCCGGCCGGGTTGGTCTGCCAGAACCACTTGATCGTGGCGCCGGTGGTACTCCAGCCGAGACGTTTGCCGATGATGCCCTGCTGGGAGATGCTGTGGTTGCGCCCCTCCCAGTTGATCCAGGCGGCCAGGGTCATGGCGTTGTTTGCCGCCGTGGGATCAATCGGGCCGATCACGATTCGTTCGCCGGCCGTGTCGAAATGCACGCCACCGCCCTTGTAGCCGGCGACCCACTGCACCCCGCTGTTGAGGGCGCCGTCGTTGCCGTTGCCGGTGGCGTCGACGGTCTCCGTTCCCTGGCCTTCCTCGAAGGGATAGTAGGCGATCAATTCCGCCAAGGCACTGCCGGCGGACATGCCCACCACCAGGAGCCATACCATGAGGAAAATCGGTTTGCGCGACATGTCTGTCCTCCTCTAACTGATGTGTCATAGTCGGAGCGTATATGCGTGGCGACCGCAGGGGCGAATGATCCTTCGCCCGCACCTGGTCCGCACGACAACGTTCCGGGATCGCTCAGGAGTGTCTCGTCTGACCGACCGACCGGATACAGCCTCACAAGCTCCGCCTCGGTTGTACGCCGCACGCGATTCGCAGGAAGAGGCGGAACATGCCAAGACCGACCACTGAAGCGATTCTATCCCATCAGCCCGCCCATGTCAAGCGTCACCCACGCCGGGTTCGTCCCCCGGGGAGCCCGAATGCCTGGCGACGGGATTCGGTCGATTGCAGGAGGCTATTTCCCGATGCAGTACAGGTGTTTGCGCCCCCGAAGGAAGAGCCGGCCTCCGGACACGGCCGGAGAGGCGCAGAAGGTCTCGTCGAGCTTGTTGACGGCAAGAATCTCGAATTGCGGCCCCTGTTTGACGACGTAGCATTCGCCGTCTTCGGTCTGGATGTAGATCCTGCCGTCGGCCGCCACTGGCGATGCGGTAATCGTATTTCGGCTGCCGAGGGACTGCCGCTCGTACATGACCTGGCCGGTCAGGGCCTCATAGCAGGTCAGCGTTCCCCGGTCGAGCGGCACATAAAGGTAACGGTCGATGGCAATGGGGCTGGTCACGTACGGGCCGCCCATGGAATGCCACCAGGCGACACCCTCCGTGTGAGGCTGGTTCTTGGCCGGCGTGATATCGCCGGAGGCCTCCGCGCGGACGGCAATGATCGGCTGCGGCCGCAGCAGGTTGTGCCCGGATGAAAGGAACACCAGCCCCTGCGCGGCGACCGGCGAGGGAACCGAGATCATCGATCCGCCGGCACACTCCCACAGCAGCTTCCCGTTGCCGGCGTCATAGCCTCGCATGCGATGCGTCGCGTTGGTTACAACGGTTGTGCGACCGCCCGCTTCGAACAGAAGCGGCGTCCCCCACGAGGCGCCCTCCTGCCGCGCCGTACGCCAGACCGGATGGCCCGTGGCTTTGTCGAACGCCGTGATGCACGACTCGTCATCGTTGTCGCCCGCGACGATCACCGTGTTCTGAAACAGGATCGGCGAAGCGCCGGTTCCCCAACCTCGCTTGCCGCGCAGGAGCCCGAGATCGCGCTTCCAGGTCACGTGGCCTTCGGAGTCGAGGCAGTACAGACCCGCCGAACCGAACGAAGCGAACACGTGTGTGCCGTCCGTAACGGGCGTTTCGGAGGCATAGGTGTTCTTCGTGTGGCGTCGCGTCTTGGGCCGCTGCTGCACAACGGTCGTCGACCACAGGATTGCTCCTCCGTCGGCATCGAGACAGAGGACGCAGTAGGCGTATTCCGACTCGTCGGGCTTGGCGCGGTTGCCTCCCATGTAGACGCCGCCGCGAAACGATTCGACGTTGGGATCGTCGGCGACCGCGGTCGTCACGAAGACGCGGTTGCCCCACACGATCGGGGAGGAGTGGCCGGCGCCGGGAATAGACGTCTTCCATTTGACGTCTTCGGACTCGCTCCATGTCAGAGGCAGGTCGGTCTCGGACGACAGTCCGCTGCCATCGCCGCGCCAGCCCGGCCAGTTCCCCACGGCGCCGGGCGCCGCCAGTATCATGAAACACCAGCCCACGACCAGACGTTTTCGTATGTGCCCAGTGCTCATTTCAGGTCGTCCGATCATTCACTCCGGGAAGCCGGAAGACCACGGATCACGATTCCATGCCCTATTACACCCCCGACGTCCGCGTCTGTATATGGCGAAAGTAGAGAAAAGGCCGAGTCCCTCCAGCTCGGCCTCCTTCTCTTGCGTAGTCGCGCCGGTTACTGCGGCAAGGCCGCTTCGAGTTCGGCCAGCACCTCGGCTGTGACCGTCTCGGCGTGCAAGTCGCCGAAGATCACGCGGTACTGCCCGTCAGAGACCTTCCATCGCATCAGCGGCAGCTCCGCATCGCTCGGCGTAACTACATATCCGTGGTAGACCGGTTCGGCCCCCTGTCCGGCCAGCATCAGGGGGAACATGGTCAGCGTCATGAGCTTCATGAAACGCCCCTGGCTGACCTGCATGGCCGCCTCTCTGGAACCGGCGCTCTTGAGCTCCTCGCGGAATTGTTGGACAGCCGGACGATCGCTCGTGTTCAGAGCCTCCGTCATCTGCTTGACAAGCTGCTGCAGAGCGTCGTGACCGAGGGTTTCAGGATACCGCCCGGTGAAGTCCGCCGCGATGCGCAGCGCGTCGATCACACCCTGATCGCTGTAGGACGGCATGGGCGTGCCATCCATCTGGTCGGTTGTGAAGTCAGCGGGGATGTCCGGCTCGAAATCGCCGGCAACGACCGGGATGCTCCACTGATAGCCTTCTTGCACGACGCTGATGCGTACGCCCTCGCGAATATCCATCTCCAGTTCGTATCGCACCGGCAGCCAGGTCTCGACGTCCACCCACAGTCGAGCCGACAGATTCTCGGCGGTGTTGCCCAGGTAGGCCGGATCGGTCGTCGCGAACCCCTGCGCCGTCACCCCGTCGATGACCTCTGTTCCGAGTTCGCTGTACTCGCAGGCCAGAAATCTCTTGATCATCTCACGCGGATCGCGATTGTCGGTCTTCATATTCGCCAGGGTCGCGTCGTCCAGTTCCCGGCGCCCATACTGTTTCTCAGTCAGGTTAAGGATCACGATGCTCTTCTTCCGGGGCAGAAGGTACGACAGCAACCGCGTCTGGCGCCCGTCGGCGGCATTCACCGTGGTCTGTTCGCTTCTCACGCCGTACTCGTTCGACGTGAGGACCGTAGCCTCCAGCGTACGGTCCCCTTGACTCTGATCGTGGGTGGTGGCACTTTCCCTGTACAAATAGGCCTGAATCTGCTCCACCTTGGCAACGACCGCGGCCAGGGTGACCGACGTCGTGTCCCTCCACATGGAAAAGGCAAGCACGCACGCGACGGCCACGACCGCCGCGGCGGCTACTCTTGTCATGGGACTTCTCATAAGAAACCTCCTTAGTCGCAGGCCCGCGCTGGCTTGCGCAGCGCTCTTGAGCCTGACGTTCTGTTCGCGAATGATTCGGTTCATCACTTGATCTTCGAGGTCGCCTCGCGCGGCCTCGCCGTTGCGGACCAGACGCCCCTGAAGAATCTCGAGCTCCCTCAGTTCCGCCTGGCACGATCGACAACTCTCCAGATGCTCGGCGAGTTGCCGCTCCTGAGCGTCGTCCAGCAGTTGCTCGATGTGGAGAACGAGCTGTTCTTTACATTCTGCGCAGTTCATGGTTACACCTCATACACTTCGCGCCGCCGCTGCATCGCCTCTCGCAGCAGAGCGTAGGCCCTTGATAGCGTCTTGGTGACCGTGCCCAGAGGCATGTCGAGCTGGTCGGCGATCCCGGCACAGGACAGTTGCCCGTAATAACGCAGCAGGATCACCTGTCGATAGGGCTCGGCCAGACCGGCGACGGCCGCCTCCAGACCGTAATCCTCGGACAACTCCGGCGGCGACACTTCCTGCGAGGAGGTCCGGACCAACTCGCGCTGCCGCCTGACGCCCTCGGCTCGCTGCTGCTCCATCGCCACACGCTCTGCGATGCCCAGCAGCCAGGAGAAGAACTTCTCGGGCACCTTGAGCCTGCTCATGTTGAAGTAGGCCCTCACCAGCGTCTCCTGGGCGGCCTCCTCGGCGCGGTCCCTGCTGCCCAGCTTGCCGGCTAAATGGGCCAGCAGGATCGGTTGATACCGCCGCACCAGATGGCGAAAGTCGTCTGGATGGCCATCCAGGCAACGTTCCACGTAGTAGTTGTCCTTTTCCATTTCCATCGTCAATACCCCAAGAGACCGAAGTCCGATCCACATTTTCACCATATAGTGAGGCTCGTTTCCGCCTTGCGACACGAAAAGACGCGAAACCGCCCCCCCCACCCAGAAAAAAATAGAAATCAAGTGAAATGCTCATTGATCTCAAACGTCAAGTAGGTAGGAATCGGAAGGAAAGGCGTGTGGAGAAATCGGCCGGCATCACGGCGGCTCACCAGCGAGATCGGCACCGGCGCGGGATTCGGACAGCCGTCTGAGACGCGGAGCGGATCTTCCAACGCGGAGTATGTCTATCAACGGGCAATTGCCGGAAACGGCAACTGCCGGACATCGTGAGAGGGACCGACGTCTATGTCGTGGCACGATGGCGCAATTTGTCTGAACACATCGACAGGCATCCGATGCGTGGGCACCACACTACGCTCACGTCAGGGCATTTCTCACCACCCCGGCTCTAAAATGCGGAGCACGAATCTCGGAATCCGAAGCAAATCCAGAGCACGAAGCCCGAGTGCTCCAAACCCCTGCGACGCCAGGGTGACCTCAGGAGACAACCGTTTGGTATTTCGGATTTTGACATTCGAGCTTGTTTCGGATTTCGTGCTTCGGGATTCGATTTTCCCTGCTCCGGAGGCCGAACCCGCCGTGGGCGACGGCACAGGTATGACAACCTCGCGCCGGATTCGTGGCCCGCCGCAATCATCACGCGGTGGCATTCACCTCTGTTGATCGAATCCCTATGGACTTGAAACTGCGTCGGGACGGTATGGCTCGGACCCGCGGAGGAGTTCGCGCCTGTGAGTTCTGCGCGGAGTGTGCGAAAGGAGCAACGAAACATGGTGACAACAAGAAGGAACCTGTGGATGGCGGCCATGCTCGGCGCGCTGATCGGCGTCGGCATGGTGGGACTACATCCGGCACTGGCGGAAGACGATCCGAACGCCATACCCTATCTCTTTGCCCACGCGGGCGGACCCTACTATGGCAAGGTCGGCGTACCGATCGAGTTCAATGCGAGCACCTCGTATATTGGCGACGGCAGCACGATCGAGGGCTACCACTGGGACTGGGACATGGACAAGAACTACGAATGTGTCACCTTGCCGATCTGCACGCACACCTGGCACAGCGCCTTTGCCGGTGAGGTGTGGATGCAGGTGTTCGGCCCGGGCGACAACATGGCCTGGGACACGGCGCGCGTCACCGTCACCGGTCCGGAGACAATCCTGACGTTCACCCTGAGCTCGGCCTTTGCCGACCTGCACGTGTATGACCCGAAGGGCCGACACGTGGGGCTGAACTATGCCTCGGGAGCGGTGGATCAGAAGATCCCGGGGGCGTCCTACCAGCGGACGGTTGTCCTCGCCGAGGAGAACGCACAGGCTTCGACACAGACGGTCGCGCTGCCCCTCTACGCGGCGGGCGACTACAAGATCAAACTCGTGGGCGCAGCCGACGATTCCTTTCAGTTGAACGTGGCAGCGGTCCGCGACGGGCAAGCCGTCGTCCAGCAGATTCACGCGGGCGAAGTATGCCAGGGCGAGAGTGTCACCCTGAACGTCTGCGCGGGCTGTCCGAACGGCCAACTGGACATGATGTGCGGGGAATTGACGTGCCTTCCCGGGCTGGCGGTCACGCCGGATCAGGTCACACTAACCGTGGAACCGGATGCGGTATACGATGTCGCCCTTCAGGTCTGCGAGACGTACGGGAAGGTCGCGCTGGAGTCGGTCACTCTGCAATGCAGCCACATCACCGGACCGGGGAACCTGATTGCCAGTTCGAATGTCTCGTTCGATTCGACCGGCTTCACGGTCGAGCCCGACTGTCAGCACGAGGTCCACGCGCGCATCGCCATCCCGAAGGCGTTCATGGGCATAGCCAATGGCTCGATCACCGTGAGTTGCTCTGCCGGCGTCACCAAGAGCGTCCCCGTAACGCTCAAAACACTGGGCGCCTGTGTGCCCATCACGGTTGGGATCGGGCCTTACGTGGGCACCGTCGGAACCCCCATCACGTTCGATGCCAGCGAGTGCCACGACCCGGACGGGTACATCGATCAGTACGCGTGGGACTGGGACAACGACGGGCACGTCGATGACTACACCATGACGCCCACCATCAACCACACCTGGGACTGCGAATTCTCGGGGACTGTAACGTGCCTCGTAATCGACAACGACGGATTCATCAACAGCATGACGGTGGAGGTCACTGTAACCGCCCCGTAGGGGCCAACGCGAAGGGGCCGGTCCCGACAGCCATCGGGACCCGGCCCCTGTCTTCTCGACGTCGGCACGACGGCTACTTGGGCAGCATTTCCGGCGTAACGGTCTTGACGTTCAGGTCCGCGTAGATCACCCGCCAGGTCGCTGCACCTTCCGGACAGTACCAGAAGATCGGCGTCTGCGGGTCCCCGAAGGAGACATTTTGGCCAGCATAGCGCCATGAGCCCGAGGGCAGCTTGCGCATGAACACCATCGCGTTGTACATGATCTTCGCTTCCTGATCGCGATCGGACCCCGAGGAGCCGGTGAACTTGCCTTCCTGGCCCATCTGCATGGCGATCTTGCCGATCTCGGTACCCGTCAGGGTCGGGGGGAAGGTCCGGTCTGTGGTCCAGCTCGACCAGAGCCGCAGGAACGCGATGAGGTCCTTTTCGCCGACCTCGTCCATGTCGGCCTGGAGATCAAGCCCCATAGGCTCGTATCCGGCCGGCGGTTCGAGGCTGAACAGCGAATCGTCCAACGTGACATCGAACTGGAAGTCGCTGAGGACCATGTCCATGCCCGGCGCCGCAGCGAATTCCATCTCCACGCGGGCAGGCTCTCCGCTTCGCGGGTCCACCCATACCGTGGTGGTCGTGTCGGCCTCGCGAACCCGGTAGCCCTCCAGGGTCCTCCCGTCGATCTTCATCTGCCCCAGGCCCTCATCGGCCTGGCTCGGAAGGGCGCGCAGTTTTTCGACAGACACATAGGGCCCGGTGTCGGGAGTGTCCGGCACGTTCGTGAACTCGAAGGTCATGTACTTCTTCTGCAGGGGTATGAGATTCAGCCCTCTGACGCCGGCCTCGGACGCGTGCATGACAGTCACATACCCGTCGGCCGTGGAGGTTCGCAGATAGCCCGGCTCCTTGAAGGCGATCTGTGTCCGAACGGTCGGCATGGTCTCCATGCCCGTCTTGTTGACGATGCTGTACGTCAGGGTTTGGGCGTTGTGCAGCCGGTCCACGACTTGGGCGTAAGCATCGGTCGCGCCGGCGCCGCTGAACGTGTACAAAGCGAGGGCCAAGCCCACAACGATCAGGGCGGCAACAGCAAGTTTTGTGGTTCCACTCTTCATGACAATTCTCCATATGCTCGCGCCACCGGATTCGACGGCCCGGCGCGGTCGTTCCATTCGTTCCTGGGTCGCGGCCGACAGGACTCTGCGCCCCGCCGACTCGCACGCTTGCCGATCTACCGATTGCTCGCCCAGACAGGCGATGCGCGCCAGCAGTCGTTCCTGCCGCTCCAGATCCTGCCGACACCGAGAGCATTCCGCTACATGGCGGCGCACCTGCGAAGCCTGCGTCGGATCCAGTTCGCCCAACGCGAACGCCGGAAGGAGTCTGTTGATCTGTCTGTGGCGATTCATACACTACCTTTCACTCAGCCCAGATAGGGCTTCAACTCGCGACCGAGCTTCTTCAACGCACGATGGAGATGGACGCGGACCGTCTGGCCCGAGCAGCCCAGGATCTCGGCCACCTCAGCTGTCGGCAGACTTTCCAGACGCAGCAGCACAAACGCATCCGCCTGATGGGCCGGCAGCTTCGCCAGCGCCACTCCCAGCTTCTGCCGGAGCTCATTGGCCTGCATGTCGCCGTCGGGCCGGCGGTCATCCCGGTCCGGCCCCGGCGGAGCTTGCGGGCGGTACCCGTTGGCCCGCCGCGCAACCTCCAGAGCCTTTCGCACCGTCGCGCGGTACAGATACGCAGGCCAGCAGGTCTGTCCGTTGTAGCTGGGCCAGCGACGCCAGATGGATAAGAACACCTCCTGATGGACATCATTGGCCAGATTCACATCGCCCAGCACGCGCAGAGCCGTGTTGAGCACCTGCCGGCCGTACTCATGGACCAAGTTTTCAAAGCTCTTGTCAGACAAAGCCGCTCTGTCCTGCAAAACGATCGTTTCCAAGCCATGGCCTCCCGACGACGCGAGCGAAATCGGGATCGAGATCTCTACCCCTATAGAGCCGTCCTGGTGTCCGGGCGTTTACAGGAAAACCAAGGGCGATTCCAAGCAAAAAGCAAGAAGCAAAATAGCGGCATCCGCCTTCGGCGGATGACTTCCTCTTTTCTGCACTTTGCGGTTTGATCTTTGCTTTGATCCTGCCGCAATTGTGCTTCTTGACAGAGCCGCTGTCGCGTATACTACGGCAGGATGGTGTTTCGGCCTGCGGCGGAGACGGGGCAGAGCGTAGGGGGCAGATGGAAGTGGACACAGAAGACCACGCGATGACCGAGGATTCGAAACAGGAGGCCGCCGCCGGCCGGCTCGGCCGTCGCCGCAAACAGCATTCGCCACCGGCGGTCGCGCCGCTGCGACCCGTTTCGACGTCACATGCTTTGCCGACCTGTGACGCCGATCGGGCGCCCGTCGAGACGACTGCTGAGGAATTGCAGCAGCGCGTACAGGCACAAACCGTCAAGCTCCAGCACGCCAATGAAGAGCTCAAGAAGGCCGTGGCCGAACACCAGAAGGCGCAGGAGACCTTGCGGGCGACGGCGCTGTTCCCCGACCAGAACCCTTCGCCGGTGCTCCGCGTTTCACGCGACGGCATCCTATTGTTCGCCAACGCCGCCAGCAAGCGCTTGCTGCGATTTTGGCACTGCAACGCGGGCCGCGTGGTGCCCGATGACATCCGGAAGAAGGTTGAGCAGGCCCTGGAAGATGGTCGGGTCTGTGAGATGGAAGTGACATGCGCGCGCACGACCTATGCCTTCTCCGTGGCGCCCATTGGCTCGGAACGATGCGCGAACCTGTACGGCTACGACATCACGGGCCGCAAGGCCGCCGAAGAGGCCGCCCGGTGGAGCGCCCGTCGAGACGAGCTGCTTTCGAACACTGCGGCACATCTCCTTCAGAGCGGCGATCCCCAGAGGCTCGTCGAGGATCTCTGTCGGCAGATCATGGACTTCCTTGACTGTCACACCTTCTTCAACTTCCTCGTCGATGAGCAGGCCGGGAGACTGCGCCTGAACGCCTGCGCAGGAATCCCCGAGGAACAAGCGCGCCGGATCGCGTGGCTCGACTACGGCGCCGCCGTCTGCGGTTGTGCGGCGCGCGACCGCACACGGGTCGTGGTCGAGGATGTCCTGAACACCGCGGACTCCCGCACGGAACTGATCAAGTCGTACGGCATCCAAGCCTATTGCTGCCATCCCCTCCTGGTCCAGGACCGTCTCATCGGAACCCTGTCGTTCGGCACTCGCTCGCGGACCCGGTTCCGGCCCGAACACATCGCCGTGATGAAGGAGGTCTCCGATCTTGTGGCGGTCGCCATGCAGCGCATCGAGACGGAAACAGCGCTGCGCCGAAGCCAGGAGGACCTGGATCGCGCCCAGATGGTCGGACAGATCGGCAGTTGGCGGATGGACGTGCAGCGGAACGTTCTGTCGTGGTCCGACGAGAGCTACCGTATCTTCGGCGTGCCACAGGGCACCCCCGTGACCTATGAGACGTTTCTGGCGGCCGTCCATCCCGACGACCGTTCGCACATTGACAGGAAATGGCAACTCGCGCTGCGAGGAGAGCCTTACGACGTCGAGCACCGCATTGTGGTTGGCGGACAGGTTAAATGGGTGCGCGCGAGGGCTTCTCTGGAGTTGGATGAGGAAGACGAGGTGCTGGGCGGCTTCGGGATCGTTCAGGACATCACCGAGCGCAAACGAACCGAGCAGACTCTGCAAGAGAGCGCGCAGCGGCTGCGCCTGGCCCTCGAAGGCGGGCGGATGGGCTTGTGGGAATGGGATGTTCAGAACGAGTGCGGTTTCTGGGACGAGCGCGTATATGAACTGATCGGCGCCGATCCCCAGACCCGGCCTGCGGCCACGTTTTTCTTCGACTATGTACATCCGGCGGATCGAGACAGACTCCAGGTGCAGATACAGGACATCCTGACGACGGCCGGTGACTTCCAGACGGGGTTTCGCATCGTCCGTCCCGACCAGAAGATCGCCTGGCTCACGTCGCGGGGCCGGGTCATTCGCGACGAGCAGAATCGAGGCGTTCGCATGCTCGGCGTGCTATACGACGTGACACAGCGGAAGGAGATGGAGGCGGAGCTGCGTCGCCTGAACGAGCAGTTGGCCAAAGAGGTCCGCGCCCAGACGGAGGAGCTGGGCAATACGGTGAGCCGGCTGGAGGAGGAGGTGGCGCGGCGCCGGCTGGCGGAGGAGAGTCTTCGCGAACGGTCGCGACTGCTGGAGGGTTTCTTCCGACACACCATCACGCCGCTGGCGTTCATGGATCGCCAATTCAACTTCGTCCAGGTGAACGATGCCTATGCCAAAGTGGACGACAGAGAACCCGAAGACTTCATCGGCAAGAACCATTTCGGGCTGTATCCGAACGCGGAGAACCAGGCGATTTTCGAGCAGGTGGTCCGGACGAAACAACCGTACCATGCCCTCGCCAGGCCGTTCGTCTATCCGGAGCACCCGGAACGCGGGGTCAGCTACTGGAACTGGCAACTGACCCCTCTTCTGGACGACGCCGGCGAGGTCCGGTTCCTCGTGCTGAACTTGCAGGATGTGACGGCCCGCCAGGAAACAATGCAAGAGCTGGAGAAACGGACGTCCCAGCTCCAGAGGCTGACGGTCGAACTGTCGGAAGCCGAGGATCGAGAGCGCCGGCGACTGGCCGAGCTGCTCCACGATGATCTCCAGCAACTGCTGGTCGGGTCCAAACTGCGGCTCAATATCCTCACCAGAAGGCTCAAAGGCACGCCGGAGCTCCGCGAAATCGTGGACGAAACCACCAGCCTGATCGCCGAGTCCATCCACAAATCTCGCGGCTTGTCCCACGAGCTCAGTCCGCCTGTCCTGCATCACGGAGACCTTCGCGAGGTGCTCCAGTGGCTCATCGAGCAGATTCATACGACATGCGGGCTGAGGGTGCGACTGAAGATCGGCGCCGGCGTGGACCTCTCTTCCCAGACGCTCAAGACATTCCTCTACAAGGCCGCACGCGAGATGCTCTTCAACGTGGTCAAACACGCCAACGTCAAACAGGCCGCCGTCGTGGTTCAGCAGCGAAATCGAGTCCTCTTCGTGACCGTGTCGGACAAAGGGCGTGGATTCGAGCCGGAGCGTCTGGATGCTGCCGGGCAGAATGGGTTCGGTCTTTTCAACATTCGCGAGCGCGTCCAGTTCCTCGGGGGCTCGCTGACCGTCCAGAGCGTTCCCGACCGGGGCAGCCGTTTCATCCTGACCATTCCGCTGAATGTGCCGGGCGAAGCCGCCGCCCAGAAGACCGGCGCGCCGATCCTTTCGATCCCGTTCCGGCCGGCCGCGCAGCCGGCCACGGACACGCCCGCCGCCAGGCAGCGCTTCCGCATCCTGCTGGTGGACGACCACAAGGTCATGCGGGACGGACTGGCCGCCCTGCTCGAAGAAGAGCCGGACATCGAGGTAGTGGGGCAGGCCGGAAACGGCCGCGACGCCATCACCCTGACGGGCCAACTGAAACCCGATGTCGTCGTCATGGACGTGGTCATGCCGATCATCAACGGAGAGGAGGCCACGCGCCAGATCAGAGCCCAGTGGCCGCACGTGCGTGTCGTGGCGCTGTCGATGCTCGAAGAGGACACGACCCGCGAGCGCATGCTCAAGGCCGGCGCCGAGGTCTTCCTGTCCAAGGCCGGCCCCTCCGAGGTGATCGCCGCCGCCATCCGCCACTCGTCATAGCGACCCGCTCGATCCGCCGCCGGCGGATTTGACTGTGCCGCCTTCCCGCGTGACGGGGTGCACTTGATGTTTGTAGGTAAACCTTCACCGGAGGCTGCAATCGACTTTGTCATTCCGACCGGAGCGCAGCGTAGTGGAGGAATCTGGCGGCGAAGGGGCTATTGCCTTATCCTCGGCCAGATTTCTCCGCGCGGGCTTCGCCCCATTCGACTTCGCTCAGAGCCTGCCCTGAACACAGTTGAAGGGGCAAGCTCTTAGTCGAAATGACATCCGCCACGCTCTGCGAGATGACAGCCCCCTTCCTGGCCTCGGCAGGAACCTACCTACAAACACGCCGTGCACCCCGCGTGACGCAACGAGGAAGCTTTTCTTTGACGGGGGATGGTTCCGTCGGTACACTCTGCGGGACATGGTTTTGGCACAGAGGGGAACATGAACTATCAGTTTGCGTCAGAGAGCGTTTCGCAGCACATCGTCAAGTACGGCGTGGACATCCGGCCGGCCATCTCGCCCGAGCAGGACCGCACGAAGCTCCAGGACTACGGCAACTGGCTCGTCGAGCAGTTCCCCGAGGTCTTCGAGACGCTGCTGTCGGGCCCGCGCGAGCTGCGGGTCCAGCGGACCTTCATCCTGCCCAACACCAAGCGGGTCGAGCTGCCCACGTTCGTGCTGACCCCTCGCGGTCCGGTCTTCACGTTTCCCGAGCGGCTCTTCATCGACCGGCCGCACGAGCTGAGCATTCCCGACAAGGACAAGATCTTCCGCAAGGCCTTCGACGAACTGCGGACGCGATTCGGCGAGCGAACCGTCCCGCGCGTGGGCGTCGTTCACGAGTTCGTCTTCGACACGGGCTACGTCCCCTCGCTCGACGTCGTCGCCAGCAGCCTCAAGCACGACCTCTGGCGGCAGAAAGCGAAGAACCTCCGCATCTTCATGGAGGCGCCTGCGGAGGGCAAGAACGTGAACATCGAGATCCGCCCGACGTATCTCCAACGCGCGGTCCGACGGAACGAGGCGGTACCCGCCGAGGACATGAAGTACGGGATCATCGTCAACGTCGATATCAACAACCAGCAGATTGCCGCCGACCTGACGAAGGCGGAAGTCAACGACATCCTCGTCTTCGCCAGCGATTACGTCCCGGACGAGCTGATCCGCTTGCTCAACAACGAGTACTGAGACACCGCTACGCCCGGCTCTCCGCTGCCGGCCCCCAGCGCCTTGCGGCCGCGCTTACGTCGGCTGGTGCAGCGCCTGCCGGATGATCTTGGCCCGCAGGGCATCGCGATGGGCGGCGTCGAGCGACTTGCCGTAGTTCAGTTGCAGGTGTGCCGGAAGGGTCAGCATGAACAGGCGGTTGATCGTGCGGATGGACAGGCCCCGGTCGGGGTCGGCCCCTGCGTTCTGATTCTTCAGCGCGCAGAGCCGGTCGATCGCCGGCGTCGAGGCCTGCATGTGCTCCCGCATGTTCAAGCCAAGCCGCAGGTGGCTCAGCAGAGACAATGCCTCCTGCGAGCTGATGAGGTTGGCGTTCTGAAGCAGCGCCGTTGCCCGCGCGATCTTGTCGTCGAGGATGTCCACCTGTTTGGCCAGCAGTTGTCGGCGCGCGATCTTCTCGTATTCCACCATCTCCGGGATGATCGAACTCTCGAAATTGGACACGATGGACCGCTCGCTGACGCCCAGCGTGACCTGGTTGGAGATCTGATACAAATCGCTCGTCGCCTCGCTGCCTTCGCCAAACAGGCCGCGCACCGCCAGGTTCATGTCCTTGGCGGCCGCGAGGAACTTCTCGATCTGCCCGGTCATCTTCAGCGCGGGCATGTGAAGCATCACGGAGACGCGGATCCCGGTGCCGAGATTCGTCGGGCAGGCGGTCAGGTAGCCGAAACGCGGGTTGAATGCATAGTCCACGTGCTTCTCGACGTCATTGTCGATCCGGTCGATCTGCTCGACACACGCGGAGAGCTGGCAGCCGGGCATGAGCACCTGGAGGCGCAGGTGATCCTCTTCGTTGATCATGGCGGTGAAGAACTCGCGGCGTGCGATGACCACTCCTCGCGGCCCCTTCGCCATCGCGTGGTGCCGGCTGATCAGGTGACGCTCGACCAGGAAGCTGCGGCTCAGCGCCGGCGCCTGGTCCACGCTGAAATAGAAGACCTCATCCCCCAGATCCAGCGACATCAGAACGGCTTTGAGCTGCTCGAGGATCTTGGACTTTTCCTCGATCGAGCAACTGTGCAGGAACTTGTGGCCTGCCAGGTTTCGCGCCAGGCGAATCCGTGACGAGACGACGATGTCCGCCAGCGGGCCGGAACCGCTGAACCAGTCGTTGATGTCGTTGCTGATATCCGTAAGCTTCATGGCAATCACCCGTGAACCCCTGCATCCCAGAGGGTCGAATCTCGTGCTACTCCTGCTGCTTCATCCGGTCGCGCAGTTCGGCGGCTCGCTCGTAGTCCTCTTCGCGGATGGCCCGCTCCAGTTCCTGGCGCAAACTTGACAGCTCCACCAGCTTCTTCGTATCGTGCGGCACCTTCGACGGGACCTTGCCGCAATGCGTGGTGCTGCCGTTGTGGGCGTGCTGGATCAGAGGCAGAAGAGAATGCTGGAAGACCTCGTAATCGTGCGGGCAACCGAGGGTTCCCTCCTTCTGAAGGCGGTCGAGCGTGAACCCGCAGTTGGGACAGGCCGACACCTCGTCGCCCCCGCCCAGCAGCTCATCGTCCGAGGGCTGCGAAGCGAGCAGGTTGCTCAGCAGGTCGTTGATCGACATCTGGCTCTGCGCGGCGATCCCCTGCTCGGCGGCGCACTGCTCGCAGATGTGCATCTCGTGCCGCACGCCGTCGGTGATCTCCGTCAGGTGGATGGTTGCCGTTCGTTTGTTACACACCTGGCACTGCATAGGTAGCCGTGAATCCTCTTCTTGTCGCGCGGAAATCCATCGACGGTCGATCTACGCATCGGCCGCAGAACACCGCGATTTCACCATCCATACTACACCAAAGCCGTCTGTGAGTATATCGTCAATTTCCGCCTCCGAACACAAGCAGGTTACGCCCTCTCCGGATGGTTATTACGCTCGGACCGACGCGCCGGTTTCTCTGCCGGGTCGGTCTCATTGGTGAGCGGCGCCGTTACTTGTGGCTGCCTCTGAGTTTGCTGAAGCGGCCCTCCAGGCGCTTGTGGACGCTGGCCGGGATCAGGTTCGACAGGTCGCCGCCCAGCGAGGCGATTTCGCGGATCAGCGTCGAGCTGGTGAATCCGTACTGCTCACTGGTCATGATGAAAATCGTCTCGATGCCCGTGACGGCGCGGTTGGTCATGGCCAACTGGAATTCGTATTGCACGTCGGTGAGGCTGCGCAGGCCTCGCAGGATGACCGACGCCTGCCGGCGGGTGGCGTATTCCACCGTCAGACCCTCGAAACTCTCGACCGAGACGCCCGGCAGACCTTCGATCAGTTCGGCGATCATCTCAACCCGCTCGGCGGGGGTGAAAAGCTGGTTCTTGATCGGGCTGCGGCCGACCGCGATGATCAACTCGTCGAACAACTTCATGCCCCGACGGACCACGTCCATGTGACCGTTCGTGATCGGATCGAACGAGCCGGGGAAGATCGCCCTGACAAACTTATCGCCCATAATCATCTTTCCTTAGGGGAACATAAGCCGGCATTATACCCATCCGTCCAAACCCCAGCAAGCCCCGCCGACCTGCCAAAAATTCCCTCCGCCCCGAGCAGAGTTGTGCCCCCAGACCGCAAGAATCCGAAATCCGAAACAGGAAATCCGAATATCGACGATCAAAGCAAATATCAAAACGCAAAATGCAGGAATGAGGAAGTCATCCGCCGAAGGCGGATTCCGCTGTTTTCATGTTTGCTCCTTGCTCTTTGATTTTCGTTGGATTTGTTTCGGATTTCGTGGTTCGAGGTTCGAGTTTCCCTGCTTTGGGGTCCTTCCCCTTGGTTGACCGCCGCCAGCCGCCCTGCTATCCTGCGTTCCGTCGGAAATGCAGGCGAACGTGTGGCAGCGGCAACCTTTTCGGTTGCCGATGGCTGGTCCTGAATAGATGGAGCACCGTCGGCAAATCCTGATGTCGATCGGGATCGCCGCCACCCCGGATCGCGCCGGAGGCAAACCATGCTGGTCGGAACGATGACCGCTCAGATGTACATGCACGGGATCGGCTCGCTCAAGGAGAAACGCAGCATCGTCAAGAGCGTGATCGGCCGGCTCCAGAGCCGCTTCAACGTCTCGGTCTCCGAGGTCGACCACCAGGACAACAAGACCAGCGCCGTGATCGGCATCGCCGTCGTCGGCAACGATTCGCAGTTCATCGGCCAACAGCTTGACGCGGTCCTCAATTTCATGCGAAACGACGCCCGCTTCTACCTCGGCCAGGTCGACCGCGAAATCTTCTCCTAGGGCCGGACGCGCCTGCATCTGAGAGAATGTCATTTCAGCAAGACGAAAACGTAGCCTATGACAATCTCTGAACCTATGCGTCTGTGGTCTACGCGCTGTCGTCGGGGAGGACCTGGATGCCCTCGCGACGGGCGATTTCGATGATGGGGGTTGCGCCGTCTTCGATCCACCGGCGCTGGCCGCAGGGGATCGGCTCGATCCGGCTGTCGGTACGTGCGCCGACACGCCACAGACAGTTGATCGCATCCCGCGAATACGGACCGTCGAACGTGGGCGAGACCACCAGCAGATCAATGTCGCTCCACCGGCCCGGATGACCGGACGCGTAGGAGCCGAAGATCACACCCATGCCCGGCAGGATGCCCTGCCCAGCGATGTTCCGCAGGTACTGTCGAACAATCTCCACGACTGCTGGATCAACCATACCAGAATCATCTGGAACTGGGTTCGGTCCGTATAGGCGCCACGCTCTCCATGGCACGGGCTATTCGTCGGCGAAGAACAGGCGGCGGGCGGCGATCAGGCCGCATTTCTGGTACTTGTGGTAGGCGCGGGCGGCGCGGTCCGTGATTTGTGCGGCGGATCCCTGCGCGAGCCAGCTTGCGACGGCCGCATCGAGCGTGTACGCCTCGGGAGCCATGAAGCCCGTGGTCAGAAGGACCGAGCGGCACTGAAGCTGCGCCAGACGCGGCTGGAAGTAGGGCTTGCTCTTGCAGGCCAGGACGATGGCCTGTCTTGGCCCTGCGCTGGGCTCGCGCTGCGGCTGGGTGACGTGGAAGTCCATCAGGCCATTGTGCCCGACGTAGACGACGAGGTCCGCGGCGCCGTGGAGGCCGAGCACATCGGCTCCGTGAGGCAGCGTCGCTGCGCTCCTCCCGGCGGCCGCATCGAGGAAATCCCGGACGGCCTTCTTGATCTCGCGGCCCCGATAGGCATCGGCCACAAGATAGGCGTCCGACGACCCATGTTTGAAGACGACCCGCTCCAGAATCGCCTCAGTCGGTTTCTTCTCGGTCGCGGCAAGCGTCCAGTTGCTGCCACGCTTGAGGAATGCCTTCGTGCCGTACATCGCGCCCCAGTACAGGTTGTTCGCCGGATCGTCTCCATTGCCCAGCGCCTTCGGCACGGGCACAATCCCCTGATGCTCGTTGTCACACAAAGCCACGAAGACATGAATAGTCCGGATCTTGCCTTGCGCGGGCACAGAAGCAAGAAGCAGCAAGCCAAGCACGACGTACGCCGCGATTCTCATATTGGCCTCCGAACAGCTCCCAAGCCCCCATTCGCTGTATCGGCAACTCGCAGACTCCATCGCCAGCTAATCCTGTTCGCCGCCTCTCGGCGGGTGCACTGCGTGTTTGTAGGCAGGTTCCTGCCGAGGCCAGGAAGGGGGGCTGTCATCTCGGAGAGCGTGGCGGATGTCATTTCGACTAAGAGCTTGCCCTGAGCGAAGTCGAATGGGGCGAAGCCCGCACGGAGAAATCTGGCCGAGGATAAGGCAATAGCCCCTTCGCAGCCAGATTCCTCCACTCCGCTGCGCTCCGGTCGGAATGACAAAGTCGACTGCAACCCCCCGTAAAGGTCTACCTACAAACATCAAGTGCACCCGCCTTCGGGCGAGCGTTTCACAGGGTCTTGTCGACGATGTATTGGGCGCTGAGGAAGACGTCGATGGCGATGACCGCGTAGAGGACGAGCCATCGCAGCCGCGGCAGGCGCAGCTTCTGACGCGTCATCGTGAAGATGACCACCACGGCGATCGCGGCGACGAGGTACATCTTGGCCGTCTCGACAAACAGACGCGCGTAGCCGTCCCCCAGGCCGAAGACCGTCTGGAAGTACTGAGCCGCCAGCATGAGCAGCGCGATGGCCAGGACACCCAGGACCATCGCGCTGGCCAGCACCCACTTGCCGTCGGAGTAACTCGCTTCGAGCAGACCCTGAAGCCCGACGCCCGCCAGCACCGACAGGCATACCAGCGGGATACTCAGCCAGAGGGTCGGGCTGATCCCCAGCCACGCGACCTGGGCGGGCGCCAGAAACGACCGGCTGAACGCCAGAGCGAAACCACAGACCAGGATCAGCAAGATACCATAGCGGCGGGCGCGGAACATCATCGCCAGACCGAAGATCAGGGCCGCGACAGGGACATGATACAGACCGGGCAGAGCGGTTGTGCGAGTGACCATCACCAGCGGCGCGACGAAGCCGAACAGATCGACCGGTTTGGGCGCTGCCTGGACGGGTGCGGCGAACAGGCGGTAGTCTTCCCCTGCGCTGACGCGGAAGAACAGCACCACCGCGAGAAAGGGCAGCAGTGACAGCAGGGCTGTCACCGCGCCGCCACGTTTGCGACCCAGGTAAGCGGCCGGCATGAACAGCCAGGGGATGCCTGCGGCCAGAAGGACCGCCGTCTCATGGAACCGTGCCAGAGACAGCACGAACGGCCCGAAGCCGTAGACCAGTCCCGCCAGGAACGACCCCGAGAAACCGACCACCCACCGCCGGCTCAGCAGGAAGCAGCCGCCCGCCGCCACGCACACGCCGATGGGCAGCAGCCACTGTTCCGGCGCGAACCCACTGCTGTGCGGACGATACAGATAGACCGCGAACACGACGTAGACGATCGCGGCAACCGCCGGCCAGATCAGGTTCTGCTGGCGTCGTGACATGGTCAGCGTTTCGCCTCCGCCGGGGCGCCGGCCGTTCTCAAGACATGACCATCCATGTCCCGGACACTGCGGCAAACGTCAAGAGTGAGAGTCGCTTGTCTGTTCAAGGCATCGCGCCTGTCAGTTCTTCAGAACGACCTTTCCGCTCCCGGCGGTGACGGTCCCGATCCGGTTGACCTTCTCTCCCCATCGCTGGAGACTTCTGGCGATCGAGTCGGCGAAATCGGCCGCGACGATCAGCACGTAACCGATCCCCATGTTGAAGACACGGAACATCTCCGCCTCCTCAACCGGCCCGGTCTTCTGCAGGAACGGGAAGATCTTCGGCCTCGGCCAGCTCGACTTCCTGATCACCGCGTTGCAGTCCTTCGGCAGGACGCGCGGGACGTTGCCGGCGAGGCCGCCGCCGGTGATGTGGGCCATCGCGTGCACGACGCGCTTAACTCTGTACTTAGTCAGCAGCTTGACGATCGGCTGAACGTAGATCCGCGTCGGCGTCAGCAGGGCTTCGCCAATGGTGGTGCCGTCGAGTTCGTCGAGGACATCGGTCATCTTGAGGCGGGCCTGCTTGAAGCAGATCCTGCGCGCGAGGGCATATCCATTGCTGTGCAGGCCGCTGGAGCGCAGCCCCAGGATCACGTCGCCCGGCCGCACATGGGTGCCGGTGATGGTCTTATCCCGCTCGACCACGCCCACCGCAAAGCCGGCCAGATCGAAATCGCCCTTGCGATAGGTGTCGGGCATCTCGGCGGTCTCGCCGCCCAGCAGGGCGCAATCCGCCATGCGGCAGCCGGCGGCGATCCCCTTGACCAGCTCGGCCACCAGCGCCGGCTCCAGCGTGTGCAGCGCCACGTAATCGAGGAAGAACAGCGGCTCGGCCCCGAGCACGAGCATGTCGTTGACGCTCATCGCCACCAGGTCGATGCCGACCGTGTCGAACTTCCTGGCCTTGGCCGCCAGTTGCACCTTGCTGCCGACGCCGTCGGTGCAGGCGACCAGCACCGGGTTCTTGTAGTTCTTCTTGAACAGCTTCTCGTCGTAGTCGAGACGAAACAGTCCGGCAAAACCGCCCGGCAGCGCGATCACTCTCGGCCCGTACGTGCTGGTCAGGCTGGACTGGATCCGCTCGACCATCTCGTCGTTGGCGTCGATATTCACGCCCGCCTGCTGGTAGCTCACGTATTTACTCATGGGTAGCGGAAAAGCCCTCGAACATCGTCATCTGATAATGTTCCATCGTGAACTTGTTCAAGGCGATGTCGATCGGAATCCGGTACTTTCCGCTCCAGCAGGCCGTGCAATAGTGATCCGCCGGCAGAGCCGCACACGAGAGCATCCCCTCCAGGGACAGGTATCCGACGCTGTCGACTTCGAGGAACTTCCTGATCTCGTCCAGATCCCGGTTGTTCGCCAGGAGTTCTTCTTTCGTGGGAAAATCGATGCCGTAGTAGCAGGGATGGCGGATGGGCGGGCAACTGACCCGCATGTGGATCTCGGTCGCGCCCGCCTCGCGCAGCGTCCGGATCTTGCCGCGCGTCGTGGTGCCGCGCACGATCGAATCGTCCACCACCACCACCCGTTTGCCCGCGACGACTTCCTTGATGACCGCCAGTTTCAGGCGCACCTCCACCTCGCGCATTTTCTGCTCGGGCGAGATGAACGTGCGACCGATGTAGTGGCTGCGGACGAAGCCCATATCGAATGGGATGCCGCTCTGCTCGGCATAGCCGATCGCCGCGGAGGTGCCGGAATCGGGCACCGGGATCACCACGTCAGCCTCGACGGCATGTTCCCTGGCGAGTTGGCGGCCCAACTTCTTTCGCAGCTCGTGCACGTTCTCGCCGTAGATGCACGAGTTCTGCTTGGCGAAGTAGACGTGCTCGAAGATGCAGTGGGCCGGCGTGATGTCGCCACGCCGGACGAAGAACCGGCTGTGCAGACCCTTGGCGTCGAGCTGAACGATCTCGCCTGGTTCGACGTCGCGGACGAACGCGGCGCCGATCGCGTCGAATGCGCAGCTTTCGCTGGCAACGACGAAGACGCCTTTCTCCGTCCGCCCGATGCTCAGTGGTTTGACGCCATACGGATCGCGGGCGGCGATGATGTGGTCGGCAAACATGAACAGCAGCGAATAGGCGCCCTGGAGGTGGTTGAGGACGTGGCCCAGTGGGTCCGGCTTGTTCTGGTGCGTCGGCTTGGCCAGCAGATGCACGATGATTTCCGTGTCGCTGGTGCACTTGAATATGCTCCCATAGGCCTCGTATTCGTCGCGCAAAAGCCCCGCGTTGATCAGGTTGCCGTTGTGCGCGACAGCTACCTGGCCCCGCGAATACTCCGCCAGCAGGGGCTGGCTGTTGTCGACCGTGGAAGAACCGGCGGTCGAGTACCGCACGTGGCCGATCGCCATCGAATTCGCCAGTTTCTCCAGAACCCCTGAACCGGCGCGGAATACGCGAGAGACGTTCCCCATTCCCTTGTAGCACTGGATGAACTCGCCGTCGCTGGAGGCGATGCCGGCCGCCTCCTGCCCGCGATGCTGGAGGCTGTGCAGGCCATAATAGGTCTTCTGCACCGCATCGGGGTCGCCGAAGATGCCGAACAGCCCACACTCCTCCTTCTTCTCAGAAAAGACCTCGTTCCCATCCAACTCAGATAACGGTTCAGACATGACCCTCATGCCTCTCGAGAGAGGTTGACACTTCTGTTCAAGAGAAACGTTCCAATCACCCGCCAAAACCTATAGTTTACTCGTTCGTTGGCCCGTCGTCAATGGTTGTCTTGAGAAAGCAAACCTGCGAGAAGTTCGTCCAGAAGCGGAATGAGCTTGCGGATCGCGTTGCCGCGATGGCTGATGGCGTTCTTCTGGCCGTCGGGCAGTTGGGCGACGGTCTGTCCCAGGGCCGGGACGAAAAAGACCGGGTCGTAGCCGAAGCCGTTCTCGCCGGCGGGTTCGTCGACGATGATCCCTTCGACCGTCCCCTTCGTCTCGGCGAGCACCTTCTCGGGACTGGCCAGGCACAGATGGCACACGAATCGCGCCGTCCGCTTGTCCTGGGGCACACCTTGGAGCAGTCCGAGGAGCTTGGCGATGTTCCGCCGGTCGATCTCGCTGCGGCTGGTCCCGGGCGGAACGTCGCCTGAGAACCGCGCCGACTGGACGCCCGGCGCGCCGCCCAGCGGATCGACCACCAGACCCGAATCGTCTGCCAGCGTCCAGAGGCCCGTCGCGCGGGCGTACTCTGTCGCCTTCTTGCGAGCGTTCTGTGCGAACGTCGCGCCGTCCTCCTCGACCTCGCCGACGCCGGGAAAATCCGCCAGCATCTTCCACGCCACCACCCAGCCCAGCATCGCCTGCAACTCCCGAACCTTCCCCGCATTCGTCGTCGCCACCAGAATTGTACGTCTGCCTGCTTCTGCACCCATAAAGACCAGCTCCGCTTTGTTCGGTCGACGCATGCCCCCCCAACCACAAGGCAGGCCATCTTACCGAACGAGACTCACACTTCAAGCAGAAACCCTTGGTGCCGTGTGTGTGAAAATATCGTGGCATGTGGGTGGCAGCCTCAAAGCGTAGTGCAACGGAGCTTTGGGGATGGCGAATGGGAGTGGCGCATCCGTACGGAAAGGCCTCTGCGAGGCGATCCATCC
>Ga0116172_10000243_pt1 | contig 57420 bp, 52 predicted proteins | sample AD_UKC083_MetaG_FD_89799 | JGI IMG/M metagenome (GOLD analysis project Ga0116172, IMG submission 89799) | Active sludge microbial communities of municipal wastewater-treating anaerobic digesters from USA - AD_UKC083_MetaG | ecosystem: Engineered > Bioreactor > Anaerobic > Digestate | place: USA... | reverse complement strand
GTACGGTTGAGGTACTGCAATTCTGCTCATGATCGGCATGTAGAATTAATAAGATGCTGAGTGCTCTTTCAATATCCGGGTCCGGCACATAGGGATTCACCGGGGAGTCGAACATCATGTAAAGAAAATTCGACGCGTATTTCAGGTCACGTTTGGGATATACATGCGGATGACCGATGCTGTGCTTATAGGAATAAGCGGCAATTGTGCGGATTCTGGAGATCAGGGATGCGGCCATCAAGTCAAAAGTTTCCGCCTGGAAATCCTCTGTGTAATAGTCCGTGTAATAAACAGACATGGAATTGACCATTGTTGCGAGGATAGCCATGGGATGGGCTGTTGGCGGGAATCCATCGAAAAATCGAAGCATTTCTTCATGAATCATCGAATTCTGCGTCAGGCGCTGCGAAAACAGCTGCTGCTCCGCTCTGTTCGGGAGGTTGCCATAAATCAGCAGATAAGCCACTTCAGTAAAGCTGGCCTTTTCAGCAAGCTCTTCAATGGGAATCCCCCGGTATCTTAAGATTCCCTTGTCTCCATCGATAAAAGTGATCGACGATGTACAGGCTCCGGTATTCTGATAGCCGACATCCAGTGTGATCAAACCGGTTTCCTGTCGCAGCCTGGAAATATCGATGGCTGTTTCGTTTTCCGTACCCTTAACAACCGGCATTTCATGTATCTTATCGTTAAAGGTCAACGTTGCTTTTTCCATTTTTTCTTTTCTCCCAGTGTCAAATCCAAATTAAGAAACGGTGTCAACGAATACACCGAAAATCTGAAATCAATATGACGAAAACATTTTACTGCTTTAATTGGCCAGTGGATTAAAGATGAAATCAACTGATTGACCATATCATATATTACATAAAAAAAACCTGTCAAGATTTTAAAAAATAGATAACGTTTGTTCAGACGATCATTTCCGGTCTCCAGTTAATAAAATATCCCCCCAAATTCCTTAAATTACATTGACAAATTTGGGCTGCGGACATAAGGGTTTCCAAAAGGTGAAAATGATGGCTCTGGCAAATCAAATAAGTGCATCCCGCTATCGGGAAGAACTTTTAAACAGTATTACGCATGGTACGGGTGTTCTTTTGAGTATCGCCGCACTGGTTTTGCTGATCGTTTTTTCCAGTATTTCCGGTAGCCGGGGTCACGTCGTGAGCTGTACGATTTTCGGCATTACCCTGATTTTATTATATACGGCATCTACTTTGTACCACAGTTTTCAAAAACCAAAGATAAAAAATGTATTGAAAATCATTGATCATTCCTGCATCTATCTTTTGATCGCAGGCACTTATACCCCGTTTCTGGTTGTGACCCTTCGCGGTGTCCTGGGGTGGACGATGTTTGCCGTAATATGGCTTCTTGCAATTACCGGGGTCGTATTTAAAATATTTTTCGTACACCGTTTTAAGATCATTTCAACCATTGCCTATCTGTTGATGGGCTGGCTGGTGGTTTTTGCCATTAAACCCCTGATTGATGCGATGCCGGCAGGAGGGCTAGCCTGGCTGTTCGCAGGCGGTCTCGCCTATTCTCTTGGTGTCATTTTTTATGTATGGAAAACACTTCCATACAACCACGCAATATGGCACATGTTTGTCCTTGCCGGAAGCGCATGCCATTTCTTTGCCGTCCTTTTTTATGTTCTTCCTCTGAAATCGTGAAGCATGAAAACAGTCTTGAATTATCATTTTTAAAGTGTTAGAGACGCTCAGGTTTTATTATTGATATTCTAAAAAATCCGGGAGATCGATATGAAAAAAACAATTTCGGCCATTCTTTGTCTAACAATCATTATTGTGATGGCGGCATCCGTTTGGGCAAAGGAAAAATACACTGTCGCTGTATTGCCCTTTTCACTGCACAGCGCTGATAATATTGAATACGTCCGGCAGGGAATCGGCGATATGCTATCAAGCCGGATTGCCGTCGCCGATAAGATTGTAGTTACCCGTAAAGAAGCAGCTCAGGAGGCTCTCAAAAAATCCGGCGCCAAGGATTTGAGCATGAAGGATGCTCAGGATATAGGCAAAAAACTGAATGCCGACTACGTGGTATGGGGAAGCATTACAAAAATCGGGAAAAGTATCAGCATTGACGGGAAACTGATCGATGTGGCAAGCGGCAAGTCAGACGTGGGGATTTCTTCTGAATCACAAACCCTCGACGAGGTGATTCCGAAGATCAATGACTTCTCCCAGCGGGTTGTTATGCATATCACCGGATCCGCACCGCAAACTCAAGCGGCTGCTACAGCAACGGTGGCCGCCCCCGGAACTTCACGCGAATCGCAAATCATTGCCGGCATGAAAACCGGGGGAAGAAAAGCGACCTTCACTTCCATGATTAATCCGGATTTCATTGATGCCACAGATCCTCTGGCACGTAAAAGAGGGTTCTGGATGAGTCAGCAGTTCAAAGCGGAATTCAATGGAATGGACATTGGTGATGTCAACCGAGACGGAAAAAATGAAGTCGTCGTCATCGACAGGCACAATATCTATATTTACCAGAAAATAGATAATGATTTAAAATTATTAAATGAAATTAAAGGCAAATTCTACCATCAATACATATCGGTGGACGTGGCGGACATCAATAAAGACGGTACCCCGGAAATTATCGTCACTTCATTGAATAATCGTTTACTGAATTCCTTCGTCCTCCAGTACGAAAACGATGAGTATAAAACCATTGCATCGAATATCCGGTATTTTCTGCGTGTTATTGATACATCGTCGGGAATTCCCATGCTTTTAGGGCAAACTTATGGAATTGATAAGGTATTTGAAACGCAGATTTATGAAATGATCTGGAAGGACGGGAAATATGTTGCAGGTGACAAACAAAAAATTCCCCTGGGATTATCCATTTACGGTTTAACAATGGATACGCTGGGCTCCGGCACAACTGAAAAAATCATCGCTTTGGATGAACTGGACTACTTAATGATTATCGACAAGACCAATAAACCGATGAGCCGGATTTTATCTTTCGGGTTCTCTCCGGATGAGCTGATCTGGAGAAGCGATACGGTCTATGGCGGAAGCAATAATTACATCGCCAACATTGACCGTCAAAAACTGCAGTCCCAGGAAGCCGAACAAAACGAGAGCGCTTTTGCCAATTTGCGGATTTTGATGTTTGACACGAACAAAGATGGCAAAAAAGAGATGATTATTGTCAAAAACATCTCATCGGTCGGACGTATTTTTAAAAACCTGAAGCTTTTCACATCCAGCGAAATTTACAATCTGGAGTGGGACGGCCTCGGGATGGCTGAAAACTGGAGAACCAAAAGAATCAACGGCTATGTGGCTGATTACTGTTTCAAAGACGTCGACAATGACGGTGCACCTGAGATTGTTCTGGCTCTGGTGAAGTCTGTCGGAGCTTCCATCGGTTCAAAAAGCCACATTGTTGTTTATGAGCTGGAGGTTTCTCAATAATCATTGACAAACGACTCGCTCTTCGATATAGCGTCCGGGCAAATCCGCAAGCTGTAAACTTTGCTTCTGGAAGCGATTGGCGGTTCCTGATATGCAATAAAATTCTTTTTGCGGCGGTGTAGCTCAGTTGGTCAGAGCATACGGCTCATATCCGTAGTGTCCCTGGTTCAAATCCAGGCACCGCCACCATGTTTTTATACACCCCACCTTTTTCAGGAAGGGGTTTTCACAAAGAATCTCATGAAACGCAAATCAAAACGTGTAGATCCCTGTTTTCTGCCCCGGTCTTTCCTAAAGAACAGACACCTTCAGTCGATGATGGCTTCCTCGCGTTTCCTCCTCCCCCCTCACCGCGTCCTGTTGGATCATTCAAAGAAGTTGATCATCAATACATCGCAGGGGTCAAAACTGCTGGCCCATATTTCCTTGCATACTGCTTCCAGAGGGCTGATCATCATCCTGCACGGCTGGGAGGGTTCGTCTTCTTCAGCTTATGTCCTGGCTGCCGCTGCCTTTTTTTTTGAAAAGGGTTTCTCCATCGCCCGTTTGAATTTGAGAGACCATGGGGAATCACACCACCTGAACGAAGGACTGTTTCATGGTGCACTGCTTGAAGAGACCTTCAGTGCTGTGAACACTCTGGCAATACACGAAGAAAACCGGCCTGTCTATCTTCTGGGTTTTTCCATGGGAGCTAATTTTTCACTGCGGATTGCAATCAATCATTCCCGGACACCGATTAGGAATTTAAGACATGTGTTCGCCGTGAGTCCTCCCCTTGACCCTTACAAGACGACCCTGGCCATCGATCAGGGCCCGGGGATTTACCGAAAGTACTTTTTAAAAAAATGGAAACGGTCTTTGAGACAAAAGCAGCGTCTTTTCCCTAGTAAATATAACTTCACGAAAATGCTGAATGCCAAAACCTGCATGGAGCTGACAGAGAATATTATGATTTATTTTCCGGAGTTTACATCCTACAGGGATTATTTCAAGTTATATACCTTGACCGATCAATCTTTTCAGAATCTAAATATACCGGTAAATATATTTATTTCTGCCGATGACCCGGTTATTCCGCAGGACGACTATGAGTTGCTTCATGAAAGCGGTTTTCTGAAAATCGCCCGGGAAAAATATGGTGGTCATTGCGGTTTTATTGATTTATTTCCATACAAGCGCTGGTATAATGAAATCATTTCAGATCTAGTGACACAAGGAAATCCATGCTCATGATGGACTTAACTCTGCTTCGCCAAAAAGACAAATTTCCATTATACGTTCTGGAAAAATTAAACCGGGTGCCCGTTGACTATCGTGAAAAGCACCTTTCCATCGCTCATTCCAACTCCACCGGCGCTTTGCATCTGGAGGCCGGTGTTGTCCTGCTGCTTCATTATCAAAACTCAGGGTACATTTTCCAGCTCATTAAACGTTCTCAGGCCGTCGCTCAGGCCGGCGACATCAGTTGTCCTGGAGGAATACTGGAGACGCTAACAGATGAAATGCTGAGCCATATTTTATGTAAAACGGAAATGATCCGCATGGCTGATGGCCGGAGTCTGAATGATTTTCAGAACAAAGACGACCAAACAGCCTCTTTGATCAGGCTTTTTCTGATGAATGCACTTCGGGAATCATGGGAAGAAATCGGTTTGGATCCGCTCAATGTATGTTTTCTAGGCGCTCTGCCTACTTATTCCCTGACATTCTTTTCACGGACGATTTTCCCTGTTGTCGGTCTTGTCAGGGAACCTTTTGATTACCGGCTGAGTGACGAGGTTGAAAAAGTGATGGAAATTCCTGTAGACTATTTCTTTCAGAGTTCTTCCTATGCCGTATTGGAAATTGAATCCGGCTCCGAAAATTCCGATCCACGTTACAATATGAAGTTCCCGTGCCTGGTTGTTGAGGATGACAATGGTCATGAAGACATTTTGTGGGGCGCAACTTTTAATATTATCGCAAATTTTCTTCAAACGATAACCGGCAATCCGGTGCCTTCATCCCCTTCTTCGCGCATAGTCAAAAAAATGCTCTCGCCCCACTACGCATCAGGAAAACGCTGAGATGAGTTTTTTATCCATTAACCATACAATTGTCGATACCGTGGTTTTTGATTTTGACGGAACGCTTGCCAAATTAAATATTGATTTTGACCTGATGCGCAGGAACATTGCTGAATTGATTTCCCGCTATGGCGTTGAACACCAGAGTCTGCGGCACAAGTATGTCTTGGAAATCATTGAAGAGACGGCCGCAATCCTGCAAAACACTTCACCGAGCAAATCTCAGGCTTTTACGAAGGATGCTTTGCGTGTCATTGAAGACATGGAAGTGGAAGCGGCCGGGAGCGGAGAATTGTTTGCAGGGACAAAAAAGCTGCTGACCACTCTTCGGGAACATTCTGTCAGGACGGGAATCATCACCAGAAACTGCGTTCGCGCCGTTCATATGATTTTCCCCGACATCTCAGCATACTGCAAAACGGTGGTCTGCCGCGATCATGTACAGCGCGTCAAACCGCATCCCGAACAGCTGAACCTGGCCCTGTCATACCTGAAGGCAAGACCGGAAAGATCTTTAATGATCGGAGACCACCCGCTGGATATCGAGACGGGCCATAATGCGGGCGCGCTGAGTGCCGGTGTCCTGACCGGACGTTGCCGAAAAGAAGATTTTCTGACGGCAGGAGCTGACATAGTTTTTCAGGAAGCAACCGATATCATCCGTCTGTTGAAATAAACGCAGGTCGTTTTTTCGATCATCTTTGTTTGACTTGTTGATGCTTTTTATATACAAAGTCATGCATTTTTTATTGAAGGAGAAAATAATGAATCCCAATGTTTTTCGTGAGTATGATGTGCGAGGGATTGTTGACAAGGATCTTAACGAAGAATTTATTGTCAACCTGGGACGTTCCATCGGCACTTACGCGCTTCAGCATCAGGTCCAAACCATGACGGTGGGGCACGATTGTCGTTTGAGCTCCGAAGCCTATCAGCGGTATTTGATTTCAGGTCTGAACGCCGCCGGGATCGACACGATCGATATTGGCCTTTGTGCAACTCCCATGCTTTATTTCTCTATCCGTCATCTCAATGCGGGCGGAGGCGTCATGATCACCGGCAGTCACAATCCACCCGAATTCAACGGATTTAAAATCTGTGTCGGATACGATTCCATTCACGGTACGCAGATTCAGGAATTGAGAAAGATCATGGAAGCGGGAGCATACCTTTCCGGCTCAGGAAAGCAGAAGATTCAAGATATCACCGGGGATTATCAGAATTACATCCTGGACCACGTTAAAATCAAAAGAAAACTGAAAGTCGTGCTGGATGCCGGAAATGGTGTCGGAGGAAAATTTGCCGTGCCGATTCTGGAAAAAATGGGGTGCGATTTAACATGCCTATACTGCGATCCTGACGGCCGCTTTCCGAACCATTTTCCTGATCCCACGGTGGAAGACCACCTGAAGGACATCATTAAAGCCGTTGCCGAAAAAGGGGCTGATCTGGGTGTTGCCTTTGACGGAGACGCAGACCGTATCGGTGTAATCAGTGACACAGGTGAAATCATCTGGGGAGACAAATTGCTGCTTCTTTTCGCCCGCAACATTTTAAAAGACCATCCTCATGCGGCCATTATCGGTGAGGTCAAATGCTCACAGGTTTTGTACGACGGCATTAAAAAAAGTTCGGGACGCCCGATTATGTGGAAGGCGGGTCATTCACTCATCAAAGCCAAAATGAAGGAAGAAAAAGCGGTTCTGGGCGGAGAAATGAGCGGTCATTTGTTTTTTGCCGACCGTTATTTCGGATATGACGATGCCATTTATGCCGCTACGAGGCTTCTGGAAATCCTGTCCCAAACCAATCAAAAGATCAGTGAACTTCTTTCCGATGTTCCTAAAACGTATGCAACGCCAGAAATACGGGTGGATTGCGATGACGACAAAAAAGCACAGGTCGTGGAAAGAATAAAAGCCCACTACAGGAATATTCCCGATGTCATCGATATTGACGGGGTCCGAATTCCATTTCAAGACGGCTGGGCATTGGTACGCTGTTCCAACACCCAGCCGGTCATTGTGCTTCGTTTTGAAGCGTCAACCGCTGAAAACTTAAAAAAGATACGTCATGAAGTGGAAAGTCTTCTGAAACTATAAACAGGAAGCCTTTATTTTTGTGACGATGTCATCCATCTGGCCCAGCGCGTATTCGACGGAACCGGTGTTTAAAACATAAGCGTCAGCCAGAGCGATCCAGACAGATACTCCATAGTCGATCTCCCGCCGGTCTCGCATATCAAATCAATTTTCATGTTCCCCCTTTTGATCCGCTTAACTTTTTTATTTATCAGAAACAATTGTTTTTGAGATAATACATAAATAATCCCCTTTGATTTTTGTTCAAATAAATCTGTTATTTTTTATAAATTTTTTATTGAATATTTTTTAATATTATGCAATGTTTACACAAATGTTTAAATTGGCGATGTAAAGTGTTGTTCAAATCAACCTTGAATAAAGGAGTAGTCATTATGAAGATCGCGTATCGCTTTTTATTTGTTCTTTTGATCAGCATGTTTTTATTTGGCTGCGGCGAAAAAACAGCCAGCGTGGAGGGAAAAATTGTCGACGGGAAAGGAAAAGCAGTGTCGGATTGTACAATCATGTTCAAACAAGTGACACCTACTCAGGGGTATGAACAATTCGAGACGAAAACCGGTCCAGACGGAATTTTTCGTTTAACGGGCGCCGCCCCTTCATCTGATTATGTTATTTCGATCCTTTCAGACAAATGGAAAACAAATGTAACTTCAACCATTAAGACACTTGAAGCAGGCAAAAAGCTGGTTTTAAGCGCACCGATAAAAATTAGATACAATCAAATGAAAGACGGATCGGTCGTCGATACCAAAACAGGACTTCAATGGTTGATCCACCCCGTTTCTGACATCACGGCCAGCAATGTCATGACTACCGTGCAAGGACTAAAGGAAGGGGGATTTTCGGATTGGCGTCTACCTACCCGTGAGGAGCTTGCCGGTTTTCAGATAGAAAAAGCGGATAGTAAAAAACCTGCCGGTGAAGCTGGCATGATTAATAAAACCTGCTGCGCATGGGTGATTGATACTGCCACTTCTGAAGTTGACTGGAAATTCTACGTAGAAGACGAGAATGAATTGTGGTCAAGCAGCAAAGAAACACCGGATAACAGAATAGTTGTCGTGAGAAGTTTTTCCGCAGCGCCAGCAGCAGTAGCTGCTGCTCCTGGAGCACCTGCTCAGGTTGCAGCGCCGGCTGCTCCCACTGGTCCAGCCGCAGCAGAAGGCACTCCTGTGATAAAACCGACTCCTCCCGGCATCAAATTTGCGTCCAGAAAAGCCTGTGCTGACAAAAGAAGAGCTGCCCAGGCAGGTCAAGCCGCGCCCGGTGCAGCACCTGTTGCTGCAACACCGGCACCCGCAGCCACTGCATCAGCTACAGCAGTACCTGTAACGCCGCCCCCGGCCGCAACAAGTGCACCCAAACCGGTCGCTCCGGCACCGGTAGCAGTTGCTTCTAAACCGGCGCCTGTTGCACCTGCGGCTCCCGCTCCAGTTTCTGCGTCATCCCCAGGAACGATTTCACTTTATTTTGATTTAGCCGGCAAGACATTAAAAGCTCAGGAAATTGCCAAACTGAAAGACTTCATCACCAAACATCAGGGAGCAAAGGGCGTTATTATCATCGACGGTCATTCTGATGCATCAGGAACCAGCGCAACTAATCTAATCCTCACTATGCACCGAACAGCTCATGTAGCTTCGCTGATTAATAATATGGGAGTAAGCAAGGATATAAAGATAGAATTACGGGCTTCTGGCGACAGTAAACCGGCAGCATCAAATGACACAGCCGAAGGAAGGGATCAGAACCGTAGAGTTGAAGTAAGTTTTATGGCAAGATAAACGATCAGACAAAAAGCCCCCTGAAAAAAATCAGGGGGCTTTTTTTATTTAAACGCCAAAAGAATCTGTTTCAGAGATTATTATTTTTTACATGCACTCCATGGTCTGTCTTTCTTTTCAAAAGCAAAAATGTTGCTGAAACACGGCAGACACTTTTCCCTGTTTCGTTCTTCACAACACAATCGCCGATCATCAGGCTTCGGCCTTTTTTGAAAACATGCGCTTCAGCAATCAGCTTACCTTCCGCAACGCTCGACAGGAAATTACTTTTCAGCTCTATCGTGGTTAAATCCTCTTCCGGATTCAGTTGTGTCATCATGGCATGGGCAATGGCTTCATCCGCCAGGGCAACTATTAAACCACCCTGCATAATGCCGGCGCCCTGAAGATATTCCGGACGGACAGGCATTTGAAAGCAGGCATAACCCTGGCCCAGATCCTTCAGTGTGATCCCGAAATAATTCAGATAAGGATTTAATGCCTTTTCACCGGATTGAATTTTTTTCAGATAATCATGGTAACGATTAATGATCTTTACCCTCCTCTCTTTTTTTCAGGAATTGATTCACGAAAAATGATTTGAAATCTTTTAAACTGATTTTTGCCGGAAGAAAAGAAATTTATTTTTCCCGCTTCATGATATGAACGGCAGTGGCCTTAAAAGAAAAAGCCACTTTTGAACCTTCACAGATTCCCAAATCTTCACAGGAAGAAACTGTCGTATAGGCAACGACAGTAAAACCGCAATCTAAGATCATTTTATAGAAAAAAGCCTGGCGGATAATTTTCCGGACTTTGGCCTCATAAATATTCCGGGCACTGCTTCTTTCGGGGATAGTGGAATGAACAGTAATATTCTCAGGTCTTATGCAGCAGTATACCGGTTGCCCGTGCAGGAAATCACCCACAGACTCAATATTCTTTCCGGCAACGGATACAACCACCTTCCCTCCACTGCTTTCGGTAACGATTCCCTCCAGGATTGTTTCAGTACCGACAAAGCTGGCCACAAATTCTGAGACAGGTTCATTAAACACCTGCGTTGTGGTCCCCGTCTGAATGATCTTACCGGCCGTCATGACAGCAACATCCTGGGCCAGTCGCAGTGTTTCCTCACGATCATGCAATGCCATCACGGCGGTGATTTTGGTTCTTTCCAGAATGTTCCGCAGGTCTTCGATCAGTGTTTCACGTGTTGGAGGATCGAGGGAATTAAATGCCTCGTCCATTAAAATCAATTGTGGTTGTAAGGCAAAAGCGCGCGCCAGGGAAACCCTTTTAGATTCTCCTCCTGAAAGCGTTTTTGCCGATCGTTTTGCGAGGAAACTGATGCCAAAATAGTCCAGAGACTCCTCGACACTTCTTGCAATCTCAGTTGATGTCAGATGCCGGAATTTCAGACCCAGGGCAACATTTTTGTAGACGGTTGTATTGAGCAGCAGGGGTTCCTGAAAAACCACGCTGACACTTCTGCGCATTTCGGATCGACTGGAATTGCTGTCAATGGGAGTCCCCCGATAGAAAATCTTTCCCTGACCCGGTTTCAACAAACCTGCCATCGTCAGGAGAAGGGTTGACTTGCCTGCACCATTGGGTCCGATCAAGGCAAGGATCCTGCTGGTTTCGACATTCAACTCATCAATGTCCAGTACCTTCACCCCGCCTCGCTGCACGATTAAATCTTGAATGGTAAGTATAGGATTCATCGTGGCCGCTGCCTTTGCTGTACCTGCGTCAGCACAAGATTAACCAGGAATGCCAGGATCAAAAGAATAATGCCCAGGGCGATGGCGATATCGAAATTACCTTTGCCGGTTTCCATCACGGTTGCTGTCGTGAGAACCCGGGAATAACCCTTGATATTGCCGCCAACCATGATGGAAGCGCCGACTTCGGAAATCACGCCTCCGAAACCTGCCATGACGGCGGCCAGTAGCGGAAGTTTCGCCTCTTTGATCAATACCCATACCATCTGAAGCCGGGTTGCCCCAAGAGAGAGGATCTGCAGCCGCAGATTCGGAGGCAGATTTTGAATGGACGCCAGAGATATTCCCATAACAATCGGTGTAGCGATGATTGCCTGCGCGATGATCATGGCATAAGGGGTATAAAGGATTTCCAGAAATCCCAAAGGACCGCTGCGCCAGATCATGATGGTCACAAAAAGCCCTACTACAACCGGCGGCAGCCCCATTCCTGTATTGATTAAACTGATGACCAGCCTTTTCCCGGGAAAGCTGGTTAAAGCAACCGACGTTCCGATGGAAACACCAATGAAAAGACTGATAAACGTGGCTGTCCCCGAAATTTTCAGAGACAGCCACGTAATACCCATGACTTCAGGATCAAAACTGAAAATCAGTTCAAAAGCTTTTACGATCCCCTGAACAATTAATTCCATTGAAAGTTATCTTCCCCGCCCTAGTATTTCCTCAAAAAGGTTGAGGGAAAGCATTCTTGCGCCTTTACATGAAGCTGCGCCAGCTCACTTTCGCAAACCTATTTTCCTAAATCTTCAACCTTTTTCCCCGCATCCGGGAAGAACAGGGGGGAACCATATTTATCAACACCGAAAGTTTTGATAATGTCCTGGGTTCCTTTAGAAACCATGAAATCAGAAAAAGCTTTGGCGCCCTTTGCATTCACTTTCGGCCATTTAGCGGCATTAATTTCAATTACATGATAGATATTCAGCAGTGCTGCATCGCCTTCATTCAGAATTTCCAGTCCAAGATTTTTTTTGGTCGCCAGATAAGTGCCGCGGTCCGTCAGGGTATAACCTTTCTTCTCCGAAGCGACATTTAAGGTATGTCCCATACCCGCGCCGGTTTCCTGGTACCATTTCTGGCCCGCAGGCGTAATGGCGGCTTTTGTCCACAAAGTTTTCTCCTTGGCGTGTGTTCCTGAATTGTCACCGCGTGAAACAAACAATGCGTTGGCATTGGCAATGAGTTTTAATGCTTCCGACGATGATTTCACACCTTTAATTTTGGCAGGATCAGTGGCCGGGCCAACGATAATGAAATCATTGTGCATCACCAGGCGACGATTGACACCGTATCCTCCCTCAATAAACTTTTTTTCTGCTGCGGGTGAATGAACCAGCAGAACATCGGCCTCTCCTTTTTCTCCCATCTTCATCGCCTGCCCGGAACCTACGGCAATCGTTTTAACGAAATATCCCGTTTTCTTTTCAAAGATTGGGATCAATTTATCGAGCAGTCCGGAATCCTGAGTGCTGGTTGTTGTGGCCAAAATAATATTTTTTTGCTTGGGCGCCGCAAAAACATTTGCCGCTCCCATTATAATAAGTACTCCCACAATCAATAATGTGATCGTCCATTTGTTGTTATTGAATAATTTCATGTTGGATCTCCTTTAGATTATGATATTTTAGTTTTTCTGTTTTTTTTGCCATTCCAGAGAATTGGGGAAGAATAACGGTGAACCATATTTTTCTTTCCCGAAATCCCGGATGATCATCTGTCCTTTTGCAGTCGAAGTCATCCATTTAACAAATTTCATCGTGTCTTTGCTGTTGACTTTGGTGCATTTTGACTTTTTCACCGGGATCAACGAAATATAGTTCAAAAGCGCCTCGTCGCCTTCCACCAGAACAATCAATTTGATGGAGTCTTTCAGGGACAAATAGGTGGCTCTGTCAATTACTGTATAGGCCGCCTGCTGATCGGTGTACTTCAATGTAGCGACATTGCCTTCCGCTCCTTTTTCATAAACCACATACCATTCGCCTTCAGGCTTGAGACCGGCTTTTTGCCAGAGTTCCATTTCAGCCATGTGGGTTCCGGATTTGTCTCCGCGGCTGATGAATTTGCCTTTTTTCTCCATGATTTTTTTGAGAGACGCCGTGGCCGATTTTTCTCCCTTAATTGCCGCCGGATCGGAAGCCGGTCCGACAATGACAAAGTCATTGTACATCAGGGGAATTCTCTCTGTACCATAACCATCCGCAATAAATTTTTCTTCGAGCGATTTTGCATGTGCCATGACCAGATCAATCTGGCATTTCGTGGCCAGTTTTAGTGCTGCACCGGTTCCTGCACCCACATGACGCACACGAATTCCGGTCTCCTTTTCAAACTGATCCTCCAGGGCGCTGACAATACCGGAATCAATTGGACCGATTGTGCTGGATAAAAAAATGAACCTGTCCCCGTCTGCAGCCATTGCAAAACTTGCACATAGCACTAAAAACAGCACCAGAAATTTCCCGATAAATAATCTCATATCTTTCACTCCTTTCTCTAAATTGTATTTATTATGTCTGATCTGTCTAGGAATAAAGAATTTTACCGGCATTTGTAAAATTGTAATTCCCTATTTTTTTGATACGGTTTTTGAATTTTTCTGACTGGAGCGTTTCGATGAAAGCCTGCAATGCCGGCTGAAAAAACGTATTTTTGTCGAGAATCATGTCAAAACGTTCGTCAACCAGCGGTTGAAAATCCAGATCCAGAATTCTGGCCACAGCAGCTGACGCAATTCCCACGTCAGCTTCTGACGAAATCAAAGAAAGACCTACTTCAAAATGTGTATACACTTCGTTGTTGTAGCCGGAAATATCATCACAGGCGATGCTTCTTTTTTTTAATTCATGATCCAGCAGAACACGAATTCCCGACCCCTTCTGACGGTTCACGAAACGCATGTTTTTTTGTGTCAGGCTGTCCCAGCCTTTAAAGATGTTTGATTTCGATTTTGCGACAAGAAAACCGATCTGGCGATAGAAAAGATTGACGACCACGGGAGATTGATTCGGACAGTATTGCTTTAAATAAGGAATATTATAATCTCTCGAAGCAACATCATAAAGATGGGAAAACGCGATATCCGTTACTCCCGTGTTCAGTGTCTCAAGACCATTGACGCTTCCGGTATTGGATGAAAAAATATTAAACTTTGGATAATCTTTCCTGATAGCCGTCAGCAGCATATCCAGAACCGGGTCGTTGCTGCCGGCCGCCAGCAGAGAACCTTCCATAGAATTGATTTTTTTTCTGGCCTGCTTAATGGAATCCTGTGCGCTTGTTTGAATCCACTCATCAATCAGATGAACAGGGAAAATCCATTTTCCGGTTACTCGCGTGCAGGGGATTTTCCCTGCTTTAATGAGAAGATAGACCTGTTTTTCATGAATATCAAGATACTGGGCAACTTCTTTCGTATTCATCAACTCTTTTGACATTCAGCCTCCCTCATTAACGAGTGATTCATTAAAACATATTCGCAAATTTATCAATAGAATTCATTACACCTTCTTACTTATTCTTACAAAATATCTGTATTTTTCTGTTTACAAGAATGACAATTTTTGATATATAGCCCGGGTTTAAAATGCAGTGCTGAGAAAACACTCGACTGCACACAGGTGAAGAAAATAAATACCTGCTCTGGTCAGGTAAAATAAGTCTGTATTTAGGAGGAAAAGATGAAGAGAATTTGGTTAGTTTTGCTGTCACTGGGGCTGATTGTAGCCTTCAGTACGCAAGCAATGGCTGTTGACTTAAAGTTCAGCGGCGAATTTTACGCGGCGGGAATGTATCTGGACAAGACAAACCTTCGTAAAGATCACGGTCCGAGCACCGCTTTTTACTATCAGGGTTTGAGAGTTAGAACAGATTTCATGGTTGCACCTGGACTCACTCTGATCACACGTTTTGATGCCATGGAGCGGTCCTGGGGCGCTTCGAGAACTGCACCGGATACAGCCCGGGCCGTTGATTCTTATGGAACCATCGCTGAAAACGAAAACATCGCTTTTGACTGGGCTTATGTCACCTATGCTTCACCCATCGGCGTGTTTGATGCCGGTATTATGAATTATGGAAGCACAGGCACGATTTTCGGCAACAGCAGCCAGCCTGAAGGAAGAATCAAATATACGTACACCTATGGGCCGTTTCTGATTTCACCCGCTGTTTCAAAAACGAGAGAAAGAAGTTATCTTTACAATAATCTCGGTGCCACTCAGGCGGACAGGGACAATGATGTTTATCACCTCCTCGGTGAATACAAATGGAAAGACGGCAAGGCAGGTTTTAATGTCAATTACTATCGGCAGGCCGCGAACCGTGCTGCCGCAGACCCGGTTACCGGTCTAGGTGATTCTTATACCAGGAACTATTTGCTCTTCACGCCTTACGTGATCGCCAAAATCGGTCCGGTGGCCCTGCAGGGAGAATTCAACTATGCGGTAGGCAGAGACAATTTCGAATTTCCTGCTGACGTAAGAGAAGACAGAGACATCCGAAGCATCAGCGGCTGGGTTGACGCAACGGCTGATTTCAAAAAGGTTTACGTAGGCGGCAGCATTGCCTATGTATCGGGTGATGACCCCGACAGCAACAGAATAGAAGGCGGTATCATCAATGGCGGTCGCGACTGGAATCCCTGCCTGATTATGTTTAACTATTATGATCGGGGAAAATGGATCGGTGCACTCAACGGTTATGACGGAACCACCGACAATGGCACCATGGCAAATGCATGGTTCTTTCAGCTTCGCGGTGGTTTTAGACCGATTGACAAGATCGACATCATGGCTTCTGTTTCCTACGCTCGCGCCGAAAAAACTCTTAAGCCTGCCAATACTTTCACCTGGGAAGGCAGAGATTACGGCTGGGAAGTGGATTTAGTCGGATCCTACAAAATCACCAATAACCTGTCCTACATGCTGGGTGCGGGTTACCTCTTCACCGGTGACTGGTACAGCGGAACAACGGCAACCGGTCAGGATGTGCAGAACAATTTAATGGTCATCAACAAGTTGTCGCTGACGTTCTAACCGGTTTTTTAGAATAAGTTTCTTTCAATCCCCGCGGTCGCAATGTCCGCGGGGATTTTTTCTGCCTACAATTGACCCGGATAAAAAATTATGTGGATATAAAATACCCATCCGTATATTGATCCAATCAGAAATAAAGGGACTCTCAAATAAGAATATATTCAATGTTCGCGGCATGTTGCATAATATAGATAATTCTGGCATAAGAATTGATATTGTTCCGTGACAGTTAGCAAGCAGAAGAACAGTGCCCGATGAACAGGCCATGTTTATCTTTATTGAGTTTAAAAGTTATGTTAAGCAGCAAATCTACATACAACTTGCACACGGATTTTTCATCATGATGAAAAAAATATTGTTTTACATCTTTTTATTATTCTTGATTTCCAGTCAAAACCTGTGGGCTTCAGAGACCATTCAACAGGGAAATATCCTTACTTTGCAGCAATGTATCGACATCGCTTTGAAAAACCACCCGGCTATTCAGGCGGCATCCGGGACAGTAAGGCAATCCGAGAGCAAAATCGGCCAGGCCCGTTCCGGATATTTCCCGCAGATTACGTTTAATTCCGGCTATTCCCGCATAGGACCGCCTGACACCTCTCTCAGAAGTGATCCTTATAACAACTATTCCAATACGTTGAACCTGAACCAAACCCTCTTTGATTTCGGGAAAACGTATACAAAGGTCCGCATACAAAGTCTGCAGAAAGAATCATCTGAAGCGGATCTTCAGGATATCACCGCTTCCATTGTTCTTGGCGTGAAACAGTCATACTATTCTTTTCTCAAAGCGAAAATGAGTGTTACCGTTGCAACGGAAACGATGAAGCAGTTCCAGCAGCACTACGATGTCGCCCGTGCATTTTTTGAAACGGGGAAAAGTTCAAAAATCGACGTCACCAGCGCGGAAGTCAACCTTAGCAATGCCAGTATCCAGCTCATTTCCGCTCAAAATGCCCTGCGGATCGCGTTTGTAAAGTTGAATCAGGCCATGGGTGTCGTATCCGCTCCTGAATATGACGTAAAAGATGAATTTGATACTGAAAAAACCGAAATTTCCTTCGAATCAGCACTTTCACAGGCTTATCAAAACCGTCCGGATGTCCTTTCCACCGCTCTGAAACGAGAAGCCCTGGAAAAAAATGTCACTCTGAACAAAATAGGCTATTTGCCCACTCTCTCCGGAAATGCCGCTTATGGATATTCAGGAGATGATACATCCATTGACAGGTCATGGAATGTTGGTGTTGCCCTGACCTTCCCTCTTTTCACCGGACTTTCCACCAAGTATTCTGTTGATGAAGCGACAGCCTCTCTGGATATCGCCCTGGCCAATGAAGAATCTCTCAAGCAGCTGATTTATCTTGAGGTACAGTCCGCGTGGCTCAACCGGAAGGAAGCCCTCGAGCGAATTGAAGCTGGTAAAACCATCGTGCGCCAGGCAGAAGAGACCCTTGAGCTGGCCCGCGGAAGATATGCGACCGGTGTCGGCAGTTCCATAGAAATCACAGACGCCCTGATTAAGCATTATAACGCCCGAATGACATACATTACCGCTTTAACGGACTACAGTATCGCTCAGGCCAGCCTGGAAAAAGCCATTGGAGGAATCAAATGAAAAAAATCATCATTGCTCTTGTCATCCTGATTCTAATTGTTTTGGGTGCTTTTTTTCTCCTTAAAAATGATTCCCGAAGCCAGCGATACATCACGCAGAAGGCAGACCGCGGTGATATCCGATCAACGGTTTCAGCCACAGGGACTGTCAACGCCGTCACAACTGTATCAGTCGGAACGCAGGTTTCCGGTACAATCAAGCAACTTTTTGCCGATTTCAATTCTCCGGTAAAAAAAGGACAACTGCTTGCGCAGATTGATCCGGCATCCATTGAAGCGCAGGTTGCACAGGCTTCCGCCAATTTATCCCTGGCCAGAGCCAATCTTGAAAAGTCAAAAGTTGCCGTCCGGGATACTCTGATCAATTTCAAGAGAAATAAAATTCTTTATGGCAAGAATTTTATTTCCAAAAGCGACTTGGACACCTCGGAAACCAACTACCTCTCGTCCATTGCACAGGTAAAAGCCTCAGAAGCCCAGGTTGCACAGGCCCAAGCTGCTTTAAATCTCTCTCAAACCAACCTGCGCAATACGCAAATTATTTCCCCCGTGAACGGCATCGTGATTTCACGCAGTGTGGATGTCGGGCAAACCGTGGCCGCCAGTTTCCAGACACCGACTCTTTTTACCATTGCACAGGATCTGACAAAAATGCAGATCGATGCCAACATCGATGAGGCGGATATCGGCCAGATAAAAATGAACCAGCCGGTGAGCTTTACGGTGGATGCCTATCCCGAAATGATTTTCCAGGGAAACGTATCCGAAATCCGAAATGCGCCAATTACCGTGCAGAATGTGGTGACCTATGCCGTAATTGTCAAGGTGGACAATCCCGGGCTGAAGCTGAAACCAGGCATGACGGCCAATGTTTCCATTGTGATTGACGATAAAAAAGATATCTTACGAATTCCCAATGCCGCCCTCAGAGTAAGGATCACAGACAAAGACCTGAAAAAAACTTCACCCAAAGGTGCCGGGGTTTGGATTCTGGAAAAAAAGGAACTGAAGCGTGTTCCCCTGAAGCTTGGCATCAGCGATAATCGATTTACAGAAGTTGTTTCCGGAAACCTCAATGAAAGCCATCAAATCATTGTGGAAGTGAAAACCAACGACAAAACAAGAAATACGGGGCCGGGGGCGGGACCTCCCCGTGGCCCAAGGTTTTAAGACCATGGCTCTCATTGAAACCGATCAACTCGAAAAAAAATATGAAGTCGGTGACAGCATCGTTTACGCGCTGGATAAAGTATCCCTTAAGATTTCCTCGGGCGAATTTGTTGCTGTCATGGGACCGTCCGGCTCCGGTAAATCGACCTTTATGAATGTCATTGGCTGTCTGGATGAACCAACAACCGGCCGTTATCTGCTGGACGGCATTGATGTCAGCGATATGGACCATGACGCGCTTGCCGAAATCCGCAATGAAAAAATCGGCTTCGTTTTTCAGGGATTCAATCTTCTGTCCAGGACGACAGCCCTGGAAAACGTTGAAGTTCCACTTCTTTACAGCAGACAAATCCCGCAAGACAGAACAGACAGGGCAAGAGAGGCGCTTAAACTCCTGGGATTGGAATCGCGGATACATCATTATCCCAATCAGCTCTCTGGCGGTCAGCAGCAGCGCGTTGCCATTGCCCGGGCTCTGGTCAACAACGCGCCCCTTTTGCTTGCCGACGAGCCGACCGGCAACCTGGACACCAAAACCAGTATTGAAATCATGGATCTTTTTGTCCGGCTCAATGAAGATAAGCACATCACAATTGTCCTGGTAACTCATGAACCGGATATTTCAGCCTTCAGTAAACGTATCATTCGTTTTCTAGATGGAAAGATCGTAAGCGACAAGGAAAACAGTCCATGATCAATATTCCTTCGACCGTTAAAATTTCAATACGGGCCCTGCGAGTAAACAAAATGCGATCCGCATTGACTATGCTGGGTATTATCATTGGTGTGGGGGCCGTAATCACGATGCTGGCTGTGGGAAAAGGCGCGAGCCATAAAATATCCGAACAGATCGCCACGGTCGGCAGCAACCTGATCATGGTCATGCCCGGTTCGACAACATCAAGCGGCATTCGCCTGGGCAGCGGCTCCTTCCAGAATCTGACCCGCGCCGATGCGGACGCCATCAAAAATGAGTGTTCCTCTGTGCTGACCACTGCGCCGGTCATCAATGGAAGTGCGCAAATTGTGTACGGCAATCAAAACTGGGCATCTACCGTTTTCGGAACGGATGAAGGCATGCTGGAAGTGAAAGACTGGACGTTGTCTTCCGGAAGAAATTTTTATGAACAGGATATCCGCAGTGCGGCCAAGGTCTGCCTGTTGGGACAAACGGTAGTAGACAACCTCTTCGGAAATGATGACCCGATGAATAAAACGATCCGGATCAAAAAGGTTCCCTACACGGTGATCGGCGTTCTATCCGGCAAAGGTCAGTCTATGATGGGACAGGATCAGGACGATGTCATCTATGTGCCGATATCCTCCGCGCAGAGAAACCTGTTTGGCAGATGGCTTCCCGGAAGTGTGCGTCAGATCATGGTCAAAGCCAGAAGCACGGAGGAACTGGAAAGAGCGGAAATGCAGATCAAGGCACTGCTCAGACAAAGACATCGCATCGGACCGAAAGAGGAAGACGACTTCACCGTACGTAATCTCACGCAGATGATGCAGATGGCGGAAGAGGCATCCAGGGTTATGTCCCTTCTTCTTGCCGCAATCGCCAGCGTGTCCCTTCTGGTAGGTGGAATCGGTATCATGAATATCATGCTGGTATCGGTTACGGAAAGAACTCGTGAAATCGGCATCCGAATGGCCGTAGGCGCCAAATCCTGGGATATTCGCACACAGTTTATCATTGAGGCGCTCATCCTTTCCCTCATTGGCGGTTTGATTGGTGTCATTCTTGGAATCGTAGCTGCAGAGTTACTGTCATTGTTGGCTGACTGGACGATATTGATTTCTCCTTTTTCCATTTTGATGTCTTTCGGCTTTTCGGGCCTGGTAGGCATTTTCTTTGGATTTTATCCGGCCTACAAGGCCTCCCTATTAAATCCCATTGAAGCTCTCCGGCATGAATAAAAACTCTGCAAACAATAGGTTGTTTCATCGGATAAATAGGTTGACCTGTCCCCGCTTTTACGGTAAAAACCGCTGTCAGTTTGATTAGGCGTTCGATAAAATTAAAAATCCAACCATAAGAGGGAGGCATAGAGAAAGAGATGAGCATGGAAATTACAGCCCCCATGCCGGGGAAAATCGCCGGTATTACCGTAAGCGTCGGCAATCAGGTGAAAGAAGAAGATGAAGTGATCATTATGGACGCAATGAAGATGGAAATCCCTGTCTACGCGCCGGGCGCGGGAACCGTCAAGGAAATTAAGGTAAAAGTAGGTGATTCCGTTAACGAAGGTCAGGTGCTGGCAATTCTTGAATAGTTCTTATCCTGTCTTTTACAAATATAAAAACGCTGATTCATCATTGAACCGAAGAGTCAGCGTTTTTTTTATCAGATCCTTGCAACTTATCTTCTTGAGGCGCTGAATCGCATGAATTCATTCATCAGCGTCCGATATTTTCGTATGGTGTCATTACGTCGGGCTATGGATTGATTATAAGCCTCCACATAATGCCGGTAATACCTTCTTTCCAGCCATTCCTTTTCAGCCGGTGTTAAATCAGAATCACCAAATGACCTGTGGGGAAAGACACTTTTAAACAGATTTTCCCGGTTGCGCTCAAGGTCTTCACGGGCATCCCGTTCCGGATTGATATTGTCCGGATTTCCGCCGATTTGTTCCAATACCCACTGTTCATATTTCTTAACGTCCAAACTACCGTCCGGACGTGAAATCAGTGTTCCCGTTTTCCAGTTGACAAAAGAGACCTGCCCGTTCGAATCTATGTAGCAATAAACTTCGTTGGACTGAGGCATTATTCTTTGATCGCCGGAAGCCTGTGAGGAAGATGATGTTAATCCCTGCTGCAACCCTGTAATTCGGGACGCCGCAACACAGAAATTCAGATTTTGTCCGGAGCTGTACTGAAACGTCGCCACGCCAATTACCTCCCCGCGCATATTGAGCAGGGGGCCGCCGCTGTTTCCCGGAGAAACAGGGGCGGTAATTTGAATAAATTCTATGGATTGCTGATTGCTCCGCAAGGCAGACACAATCCCGTCGGAAACGGTTTGTTCCAGTCCCAACGGGCTGCCGATGACAATGATTTTTTCCCCGACCACCGGCAAAACTGCATTGATGCTGACCGGTTTCGATTCACGGGATGTCGCATCAGTTGACGCAATCACCAGGTCGGCCGCCGCATCTTCATGAATCACTTTTATAACCTTATAAACATTTCCGTTGATCGTTTTGATTTCAGCCCCATCCGGATTCGGCAGCACGTGTTTGTTGGTTAAGATATGACCTTCCCTGTTGATAAAAAATCCGCTTCCGATTCCTGCGGCAGTCTTCACGGTAACCACACTCTCCCGGTTTGCCTGAATGATATCCGTGATCGAGAGTTCTTTTTGTACGGGCAATTCATCCGAAACAGATATTGCCTTGTTGGATATGGACTGGTTCTGAACTCCTAATGGTTGAGGATTCTCCGTCACCGTAGGAACTTCCTTAATTTGATCAACATTTTTTTTGTCGGATTGGGATAATCGGGTGATGTAAGGAACAGCGAAAGCATGCAGAAAAATGATCAAAACAACACCCGCGACGGCGTAAATCACCAACCGTTCAAAAGAACTTTTCTTTTGGGGTGCGGGGCCGGCTGCTGGTCTTGCCGAATCCCCGGAAACTGGCTTTTGATGTTCCGGGAAGGCATCTGATTCCCATTTGCTATATATTATTCCACACTTAGGACATTCCGTTGCCTTGATAATATCATCGCTTTTCTTTCTCTCATAGCCGCAATGGGGACATTTCATAAACAAATTCCTCTTACTTATCGCTATGAATCAGCAATTTGCATACCAGGTTTACCCGCTTTATCGTTTTGTACATGTTTCGAGATGATATTGATGTTTACATGAACACAAAAAAGGACCTTGTGTCAAGAAGATAGAATTTTCAGAATTTTTGCCCTGAATATGAATGAAAAAATATTTCTGCAAACCGGGCAGCCGTTTTTACGGCAAGATTTTCTTCATGCCGCTCAATTCTTTATCAGGCTCTTTAAGATGCAAATGCATGATGCGGCGGATTTCAATGATGGCTTCGGGGGTTTCCTGCACGCTGTGTCCGGATTGGATCACCTGTTCTGAGTCTGCTCCGTCGAGGTGAGCACTTGCATAGGGTACCACACCGTCGTTGGATTCGTACAGAGGAAGATCAGGAGTTGTGCAACCGATAATCGAATGATAGTGAACCCGGGGCGAAACCGGTATTTCAGCCACAGCACGGATAAAAGGATCATGACTGCTGAGGTTGTCGATACTGTTGAAGGGCCGTGTCAATGAAACCGGATTGGCCGATCCCGGATCGACCAGCAGTTTGGCGACTTCCGTAAAACGGCCCAGGACCGATAAGGGAACGGTCACAATACCTGCTATCCAGCGCACGGGAGCGATTTCAGCCAGAGGCGTGCCCTTGTGCGGAGTCGCAATAAAGGTCACCCGGTTCACCTGCTGCAATGCGTCAAATATCATGTATGGCCCCAGCTCCTTCCGGACGGTTTCCAGCCGGCTTCCTTTAAGTGGATATTTTTTCAGAAAAGCGTCCCACAAACGGCTTTCAGATGAAGATACCATTAATCGCGACAGAATGCCTCCCATGCTATGGCCGATCAGCATGATGTCTTTCGAAGCACGGGAGGTGCCTTCCGGATCAAAATGCGCAAGCGTTTTCTGAATGACTTTGCGAATCTCGATATTGTTAAACGCGACGGGGGCATTTGTCGGGTAATAAACCTGCCAGATCTGGTAATTTCTGCGCAGGGTTTCATCTCCCATTACTTCGTTGGCCAGGTTGATCCAGGCTTCGGGACTGCTGGCCAATCCATGCAGCATGATGACAATCCGGCGATTCGGATCGTAGGGCTGAAGAAGATACACACGCGGTACCTCCAGGACCTCTCCCCTTCCGATCAGGGTAAGCAGCGACTGGGAGGCGAAGCCGGATCGGGCCAGCCAGAGCCCGTAAGCCGAGGTAAAATTGGCTGCCAACGGGATCTTTATATCCACCAGATCAATGTTCTCACGGTTATAAGGATCATGGGCTGTGATGACTGCTTCATGTGCACGGAGCACCTCATCCAGGCCGGTGCCCGAAAAAGTCATCACCGCAGTGATTGCCGGAAATGGTGTCTCACTATAGGGTACGTCTGCGCTTTGTCTGTCAACCACACGGCTGGAAGTCACCGCAACAAATTCAGCCCCAAGCCCATCACGGCGATATTGGTTGCGCAAACCACGAAAGGACAGCGAAGAAGCGGGTATTAAATCTTCGGGAATTGTCCGCTTTGATGCAAAACGCACATCCCGGGTTCGTATGGTAATTTTCCAGTTTCCGGACTGAAGGCGAACATCCTTCGTAACATCGACGTTCATTGGACGGTGCCTGCCATAATATTCATACATGACGGCAAGCGTCTGCTGCACCGCAAAGTTGTAGTAGTCGCGCACCTGTGCCTGCCGGTCCTCCAAGGCTCGCATGCTGGGGGTTCGCTTCGTCAAAAACATATATGCATAGGCGTATCTCGCGGTTTCCAGATAAGCATTCAGGATACCTTCAATATGTTCGCTGTCCCTTTGCCGCTTATCGAGTTTCATGGCTTCCTGCAGCCATAGCTCAGAAAGTGCCGATAAACGCTTCTCGTTTTGCAGTCCGATCGTTTCCACCAAGGCTTTACGGCAGGCAGCGCCCTGATCATCACATGTTTTTTTATCGATCCCGACCACCTGTAACGCAGCACCTGTATAAACACTGAGTTTGCCGGTCGTAAGGATGTCACCGCGGCGAAGCGCCACGTAATCACTGCTGTCCACAAACGATACTTTGACACCGGCGCATCCGGTCATCAAAAGGATCAGGAGCAGCAGATAAATTTTGAAAATGATAAAAACCCGCATTGACGTATCCTCTCTTTAGTGCGACTGGAGTATACGTAGGAGGATTTTGTCAGTCAAGAGGATTATGGCAATAAAACCTGCCTGATCAGTTTCCATTGACATGACGAGATGATCTTCATATACTTACCAAACGCCAGGCAGCTGCCTGCAGCTGAGGGATTAAGATAATAAGATGAACATTCATAATAATTCTTTTTCAGGAGGATGTAATGGAAAAGCTTTTCTACCCTGAATCCATCGCGATTGTCGGATTGTCGTCAAGCGCGAATAATATACCGCGCATCGTACTGGAAAACCTCATTCGTTGGGGATACAAGGGGCGTATTTACGGGATCAATCCCCGTGTCGGGGATGCTCATGTGGACGGCATCAAGATGTACAAGGACATACAGGATCTTCCTGTGGTACCGGATCTGGTTTTTATTATGATCCCCGCAAGGCTGATTCCGGACGTCATTGACTCCTGCGGACGGGCGGGAGTGAAACGCATGGCCATTCCATCTGGCGGATTCAATGAGTCGGGAGAAGAAGGGAAAAAGCTTTCAGAATTTGTGTTACAGAAAGCCCGACAGTATGGCATCCGGTTTGTCGGACCGAATGGAGTTACCGTTGCCAATACAGCAAACGGGTTGTGTCTCCCCTTCGTGCCATCCTTCAGCCCTCCCAAGGGAGGACTATCAATCATCTCGCAAAGCGGTGGTGTGGGACTTATGCTCTGGAATCTGATGACCGATGAAAACGTTGGCATGGCCAAATTCGCCAGCATCGGCAATAAGCTGGACCTCGACGAAGTGGATTTTCTGGAGTATTTTGGACGCGACCCGGAAACAAAAGTCATTGGCATGTACCTGGAGAGCATCCCACGGGGAGACCGTCTCATTGAAGCGGCATCAAGAATTGACAAACCGATCATTATTCTGAAATCCAATACAACATCCGCCGGTCAAAAAGCAGCCATGAGCCATACCGCCGCACTGGCCAATAACGAAGATATCATCAACACGGCCTTCGAACGAGCCGGTATTATCCGCATCAACCATTTTAATGATTTTATTTCCATGGCCAAGGCTTTTGAACTGCCGCCGATGCGGGGCAACCGCATGATGATCATGTCTCCCGCGGGCGGATTTACCGTGATGATGGCTGACCTCTGCGAAGAGTCGGGCTTCGAATTCGCCGATCCCGGCGCTTCATTTTACGACACCCTGAAAGACTCATCCAACGCCGGTGTCATCAACTTCTCCAACCCCCTCGACATGGGTGATATTTACGATACCAAAGCCTACCCCAACATTTTCTTCTCCGTTATGCACAATACCAATGTTGACGGCGCGGTGTTCGTCACCCAGTGGCCCGAAATGCCGCGGGGCGAAGATGTTTTTTATAAAATGTTTCACACGGATCTTTCCAAGGAAGTGGCAGGAACGATTTTATCGTCAGGAAAGCCCCTCGGGATATGCCTTTTCGGTCTTTCCGCTACGATATCGAAGATCAAGCAGAACATCGATTTCCCGATCTTCAACAATGCAGCCGAAATGATCCGCGCTTTTAAAAAACAGTATGATTACTATGCCAGAAAAGTGGAAAAGTTGCCTATTTATTCACTGCCCGATGGCATTGACATCGAATCAGCTAGAACCTGGGTCAGCAACAATCAGGGCATCAAAGGAGAAGAGGCCATGGAACTTCTTCACCACTTCGGTATTTCCGTTGCCCAATCCGCTGTGGCTCTGAACGTTGAGGAGGCCAAATCAGCGGCCGATCATATTGGTTTCCCCGTGGTAATGAAAATTATCTCACCGGATGCCATTCACAAATCCGATGCCGGCGGAGTCATAACAGGCATTCAGGATGCCAGGGGAGTCGAAGCCGCTTTTGAGAACATCCGGGAAAATCTATCCCGTTATAAATCGGATGCCCGATTTCAGGGTGTGCGAATCATGAAACAGGCAGATGAAGGATATGACATGTACATTGGCGGCCATTTGGATGCTTCCTTCGGTCCCGTTGTCTCTTTTGGTTTTGGCGGTATCTACATCGAGGTTTTTCAGGATACGGCCAATGTGCTGTGTCCCTCAAATGTAAAGGAGATCGAACGCAAGATTCGGAAGCTGAAATCATTCAAAATTCTGCAGGGTGTCAGAGGAAAAGATGCCGGTGATATTTCCGGTTATGTGAACATGATTGAAAGGGTCACCTATTTGATGTCTCAATTTCCGCAGATCAGGGAGTTGGATATCAATCCCATCCGTGTTCTGGCCAACGGGACGGGGGTTGTCGCCCTGGATGCGAGACTGAAAATTGGAGCATGAGTCTTTTATGAAAAAACGATCAGGAATGTTATTATTTGCTGTTCTTATCTTATGCTGTCCTTCGGCATCTGCAATGACCGGGGCGGATCTTGCGGATGGAATGAAATCCTATCTAAAATCAGAAAAGAATTACACAAAAGCAGATTATTTACTTGCGGGCAACTATCTGGGGTATGTTCAAGGGGTTGCAGAAGCCTCGGCTTCTGATTACTCTCTGCCTAAAGACATCACACCGGACAAATTGTGCCGTGTCGTCGCCAATTATCTCGAGAAGCACCCCGGAAAAATGAATGAACCGGCCGCTTCCATTGTGCGTGCCGCCCTTCGGGAAGCCTTTCCGGTTTTTATCATAAAAGACCGGTAGAATTCTGTTGAGGCCGCAATCAATTTTTTTCTATTTGATTAATTCGGAGGCACTTGCATCCTCCAAAAGAAACTCTTTTTGTATTCTCATAATGATTTTTTCCTTCGATTCATGATTAACGATTTTGATCCTGCAAGCGATCCTGCAGATACCTGTAGACATAATTAAAACACATTCAAATTCTAACCGTGTTTCAATTCTGCCAATATAGACATAGGTCATTATTGACAGAATTGACAAGCAAATTAGTTACACCTATAAATGCTTGGTTAAAAAATAACTCTTGGTCATTTTGAAGAGTGTTGATTATTTTGGATTGGAGACAAAAATGGAAAAAACGATTACGGTTACAATTGACGGAAAAGAAGTTTTGGCCAGTCCCGGCCAAACGATTCTGGAATGCGCCAGAGAAATTGGAATTTTCATCCCGACTCTTTGCCACTTACAGAACACTACCAATGTAGGTGCGTGCCGGGTTTGCGTTGTCGAAGTGGAAAATGCCAGAAGTTTAGTTGCCTCCTGCTGCATGCCGGTGAGCCCCGGTATGGTCATCCGCACCAACACACCCGCAGTGCGCGCCGCGCAAAAAATGATTGTTGAATTATTGTGGTCATCCGGTGATCATAACTGCCTGGTTTGTGAACAGAATGGCCAGTGCGAGCTACAGAATCTGGTTTACTGGCTGAAAATCGATAAACCTCGCTTTCCCATCCACCCCCCCGGTTATCCAGTGGATGAAAGCAACACGATGATTTCCAGAGACATGAACAAGTGTATTCTTTGCGGGCGTTGTGTCAGAGCCTGTAATGAAATTCAGGTGAATGAAGTACTGGACTTTGCGAAACGCAGTTCCGACGCAAAAGTAGGCCCGGCCTTTGACGCAGACTATATTGATTCTGTCTGCGTATTCTGCGGCGAATGCGCCCAGGTATGTCCTACGGGCGCTATTACCTTAAAACCGGCAAAATTTGCCGGTCGTCCCTGGGAGCTCACCAAAACCCGTACCACTTGTGCCTACTGCGGCGTCGGCTGCCAGATGGATCTGTATACAAAAGACAATAAAGTTGTCAAAGTCATGGGCAACCGCGAATACGGCACGCCCAACCAGGGAAGCCTTTGCGTAAAAGGCAGGTTTGCAATGGATTTCCTGACACATCCGGACCGTCTGACAAAACCTCTTATTCGTTACACAAAGAACGAAGATTTGAAAGAGGCAACCTGGGAAGAAGCCTTTACGTTTATTGCCGACAAGCTTTCAACCATCAAGAAAGAAAACGGCTCGGACAGTATTGCCGGGTTATCTTCAGCCCGCTGCACCAACGAAGAAAACTACCTTTTCCAGAAATTCATGCGCGCGGTTATCGGCACCAATAACGTCGATCACTGCGCCCGGCTCTGACACTCCGTAACCGTGGCCGGTCTGGCCGCAGCATTCGGCAGTGGGGCAATGACCAATTCGATTGATGAGTTGGAATTTACGGATTTAATATTAGCGACGGGCACCAATACGACGGAAAACCACCCCGTGATCGGCACAAAGGTCAAGCGTGCTGTGCGTCAGCACGGTACAAAACTGATCGTCATCGATCCCCGGGAAATTGATCTTGTGAAATTCGCTGACATCTGGCTCAGACAAAAACCGGGAACGGATGTAGCCGTATTTAACGGCCTGATGAATGTGATCATCGAAGAAGGGCTTTATGCAAAAGAATACGTGGCGGAAAGAACCGAAGGATTCGACGCGCTCAAAGCAACGGTTGCCAAATATACACCGGACTACGTCGAGAAAATTTCCGGTGTTGGTGCCGAAGACCTGAAAAAGGCCGCCCGCATGTATGCAAAAGCAAACCGCGCCAGCATCATTTATGCGATGGGCATCACGCAGCACATCACGGGTACCGATAATGTAAAGAGCACGGCCAATCTGGCAATGCTTTGCGGCAACATGGGTATAGAAGGCGGCGGCGTCAATCCCCTCCGTGGTCAGAATAATGTTCAGGGCGCCTGCGACATGGGAGCTCTTCCGAATGTCCTTCCTGCCTACCAGCAGGTAGCCAACGAAGATGCCCGCAAGAAGTTTGAAGCGGCGTGGAAAGCGACTTTATCGGGCAAACCGGGCCTGACGATCATAGAAATGATGAATGCCGCCGGCCGTGGCGACATTAAAGCCATCTACGTAATGGGTGAAAATCCGCTGGTTTCAGATCCGGATCTTCATCATGTAAAAGCAGAATTGCAGAAACTTGATCTGCTGATCGTGCAGGACATTTTCCTCACGGAAACGGCGCAGATCGCGGATGTCGTTCTCCCGTCAGCCGCTTTCGCAGAAAAAGACGGCACATTCTCCAATACAGAAAGACGGGTTCAGCGGATCAGAAAAGCCGTAAACGCTCCCGGTGAAGCAAAACCGGATTGGGAAATCATTGCCGGAATCTCATCAAAAATGGGATACCCCATGAACTATGGTACGGCAAAAGAGATCTTCGAAGAAATCACAAAAGTAACTCCTAGTTACGCGGGGATCAGTTACGAACGGATTGAAAAAGAAGGGATTCAGTGGCCTTGCCCCACCCCGGAACATCAGGGAACCAAATTTCTGCATAAGGATAAATTTTCACGGGGTCTCGGCCTTTTCCACGCGATCGAATATATTCCGCCGGCGGAACTTCCCGACAAGGAATATCCGTTTATTCTTTCCACAGGCCGTGTGCTTTATCACTACCATACAGGCACAATGACACGCCGGACAAAGGGTCCGAGCGAACGTTACCCGGAGAGCCTTGTGGAAATTCATCCGGTGGATGCCGCAAAATTCAAGATCAATGACGGCCAGATGGTTAAAGTCAAATCGAGACGCGGCGCTGTGGAAGCCAAAGCCCACATCACCGGAAAAAGTCCTCAGGGCACCATATTCATGAATTTCCATTTCGCGGAAACAGCGGTTAATCTCCTTACCAATCCGGCGCTGGATCCCATCGGGAAAATTCCTGAATACAAGGTCTGCGCGGTGAAACTGGAAGCGGCGTAACCTTTCAGCCGCATCGTTATTTCATTTCAAGTTTAGAAAATATGCCTCTGAAAAGAGGCATATTTTTTTGTCCTCTGAAGAATCCCTTTTTGCAGATCCGTTAATCATTGCAAATACCGGCAATCATGCTATGATTTACCATAATAATTTTTTTCAAGCGAAGAGCATTGATGACCTATTGATTCACGATACCATCTTGAGTATTGTCATGGAAAATACAATAGCCAGAATCATCGCATATTCCACTGTAGGAATCACTGTGGGATTGTGCGTCGGGCTTGGCACATGGTGGGGATTCAAGGCAAGCCGTCGGGAAAAACAGTATCCCCGAAAGATCGACTATCTGGACGATGGTTTTGTGTATCATGACTTTCTTGAAGATATACGGGTGCGATGGAGTGATATAAATGAGGTTGAAGCAAAAATTGAAACACACAACACCTATGCAGGAAAATACACCCCTGGAAAAACTAAAAATAATATTGTCATTCATATTACAACCGGCCAGACTGACTTCAGCATTTTTCCCGAAGATTTTGAAAATGTGAATTTCGATGAATTTGTCAGCATACTGGAGCAGCGAGTGCATTCAAACAATCTGCAGTTTATGGGTATTACCGGCGATATTGAGAGGTTCTGCAGGGCTTTAAAGACAGAACAGTTACAAGTTGATGAATTGGAGGAATTGGAGGATGAGGAAAAAGAATTTGACCGGCGCTTTGAAATACGGATTGCCGCGCTGGGACATCCGGCAAGCCCTAAAGAAAGAATAACCATTGCGAAGGAATTGCAGCGGGAAATGAAAAAAGAAAAACGCAGAACAGGGAGTGAATAACGCTATGATGCCGATTCCAGGGAAAAAAATAAATCATATATCCGTTTGCTTGATTTTTCTGATCATCGTCTTTGCATTTCCTGTGGCGGCAGCGAGTTCAAGAACCACAGAAGTCAAAAATGATATGAAATGCATCGATATCATCAAAATATCACGTGATGATCATCCATGGAAAGGCATGACTCAAAGTTCGAGACAGGAGGAAATAAATAAACATATCCCTACCGCAGAAATCAACAAAGAAACATGTGAAGTGTTTCAACATCTCTTGTCCTATCAAATCCAATCTGAAGATTTGTTGGGAAAAGACAGACGCACAAACAAAATTGTAATCAACAACAGGTATTTTTCTGCCCTGGAAAAAGCGGACGCCACAAGAATTCCGCCAGGCGTGGTAAAAAAGGTCGGGAGATTCCTGGATACATCTTTTATTTCCATTTCACCCAGGAGGTTGGTGAGATTTCTTCTGGATGCCCAGATTATCACAACTTACTGGCATTTGGAGTCGGAACTTTGCCTGATCGGCGAAAAAGACGAAAACAATAATTATACGGCTATTTTTACCGGTGTCCATCGCTATTGCACAAACCGCTGCGAAGCAGAGCCGCTGAATTTTACTGTCAGCATTGACCGTAATACAGGCGAAATATCCGTGACTGGATATTAGGTTTAACAATATTGCCCGATGGTTTAAGAACCGGACAACTTACCTTTCTTGTTTGTTTTCCGTTATCTTTCCCCCCAGATCTTTTACCAATTTGACAAATGGTTTCTGCGCAAAGAGAATCTTCCCGGCCACGCTGCGCAATTTGTCCACCTGATCTTCAGGCAGGGCAAGCGCCGTTTTAACGGACTGGAAATACTCCCTCTCCTCTTTTTCAGGAAGCGCGTCAAAAGATACATGCACAATGTAGATTTCAATATTTCTATTTCCGGCTTTCTCCAGTTCCTGTTTCCACTCCTCGCAATAACGGCGCAGCAGATCAATCGTTTCAAAATTATACTTGTTAATCATAATGGTGGACGACGCACCGAGAATTGCTCCCAGACCGGGAATCTCGTCCATCATTCTCCAATGTTTCGTGTCCTGCGTCTGAGCGTCAACAATGATAAAGACCAGCTGGCGCCCACTGGTAATCTGTTGTTTTTTCATAACTTCCAGGATGCCGCCCATGGCGGCGATGCTTTCCATGATATTCCTGATCCCGAGGTTATCCGAAACACCGCCGTCAATCAGATGGATATATGGTTTCTCCTCCTGATTAAGATAGGTTTTGGTCATCAATGCCGTATTATAGACACGGCTTGTCGGATCGGGCTTTGCGAGGGCATCAGCGAGCCAGAACGGCCCCTTGTATGCGCAGTCTCCCGCATAGTTTTTGAGGATAATCGGACTAAAGGCTCCCGGAAATGCAGCCGATGCCGCAACGGCGCGGGCAAGAGGGAATTTTTCAAAATCTGAACAGATCAGGGCGAACTGACTGGGAATGAAAGGGAAAATGATGCCGTCATCGGCATCTGTGGCAAGAATGTTGACAGCAGGTCCTTTCCCGCCGGCAATGTCTCCGAGAGTTGCTCCGTGAAAAATCATTTTGTCATAGTATTCCTGAGCCACTTCACTTCTTCCGAAACGCGGAGAACCCAGCCGTATCAGGTTTACCGGGTTTAAAACCATGTGTATAAGGTCTGTCTGAAGATTCTTAACAAGGACTTTCTCCCTGAAATCCCTGAAGGCATCTTTACCATGCAATCCAAAGTATCCTGCCGTGAAACTTCCCCCGGATACCCCTGTAATCAGATCGATTTCATCATAAAGGGTATGCCTGACATGAGAATTATCTTTTGTTGAAACACTTTTTGCAGGGGGTGGAATTTCTATCTTTTCAAGTGCTTCAAGAATTCCATAAGACAGGGCCGCCGCCCGGGTACCGCCTCCAGAGAAAGATAGGATCAGAAATAAATCATCGGATTTATTCGGCGATAACAGTTTGCCCTGTAGCGGATCAAGCCGGACTTTCATCTCCAGTTTGGGATTAAGCGCGTAGGTGGCGGTACAGGATGTGAGGGTAAACAAAAGCACGATGGTAATGAAAATCTTGAGTAACCTCATAATCGCACAAGCACCTCCTTTTTTATGCTGTCAATGACTATTTACACAAAGCCGCATGGATGATTTCCGGCAGAAGTCATTCATGTAAATCAGGCAAAGCTAAACTGCTTTCTCATGTAATTTCCCCAAATCATCCCCAGGAACACACCGACCGTGTTTGAGGTTATATCCAAAAATGAAAACAAGCGGCCGGGAACATAGTACTGTCCGATCTCCAGCAGCACTCCCAGGATGATCATGGAAAACGCAGACAGCAAGGCTGTGCGTCGAATGGTAATGCCCATCATGGGAAGAACCGCCAGCCAGCAGTATCCGGCGCAATGGTATAGTTTATCGGCATTCCAGAAATCAACAGGAAACTCCATTCTGGGAATGAGAGAATAAAACACGACGATAAAGATTGAAACAAACCAGAGAAACAATATCATCCGGGACCATTTATTGTTGGGCATTGCAATCCATCATATGCATTTATTAGCGTTCCGCTTTTTCAATATCTTTTTGAGCATCGCGCACAAACGATGCCGTAAGATAATCCAAAGTTTTTGGTAAGTCCAGTTCCATGCTGTAAAAAATCTGAAGCCGGATGTCCAGATGCTCCGGTTCACAGCGCAGCAGATGTCCGCCAGCCGAAAAGGAATTATCAATAAAATGGAAATGATATCCCGGAACATTGATCGACGGCACAAAAGATGGCGTGTAAAAACCAACCAAATGTCCTTCAAGATGTTGAAAATGTCGAATTTTCTGATCGCCTGTCGCTTCTGAAAGCGGCCGGTAGTTCTCCGTTCGCGGCACGGAACGTGTTTCAACAGACTGAAATGAACCTGTTATATGAATGGCATAAAACATGTTGTCCGATGGCAGAATCCGGCTCAATTGATTCTGAAATGAATCATACGACAACGGTTCAATCACCTCTTCCGTCAGACTCGGTTGAAAATGGCACATGGTGGCAAACGGGGTTTTCATTCTGCCTTGCACAGGATGAGCGTTACCATCAAGATCCAGTTGATAAAAACAACCATTGAGAGCAATCATTTCGCCGTCAAGGTTATTAAAGGTTCCTATTCCGAAATCTCCTTTTTCCCTGAGCATGTCCATTGTAATGTCATCCCGGTAAAATCCTTCCAGAAGAGCATTGATTGGGCTGCTTATGTAAAGTTTCGACTGCATTACGGCTCCGTCATGATAGAAAGTTATATGTTCAACGATCTACCTAATCATCTTTTTGCTTTCAGATAGAGGTAATTTCCGGCTCTATTTTGTATTACATTATTTATCATGGTTGATAACTTCAAATGATCAAAGCGTAAGTTATTAAATTTACATGGTATGATTTGCAACATATTAATATAATAGAGAATAATTCCATTGCCCAATCATTACGCAATCCGTTATAAAGTGGCGTGTTTTGTATATTTGGTGTTTCTGTCAACAACGTTATCAACAGGTCTTTTAACAGCTTTGTTGATAACCTCCTGATCTGGAGAATGCCTTCTTTTCTCTATCATGAAGAGCGTTTCCGGTAAAAAAAGAAGCCTGCGCGTTATCGTCCATCCCCTACATATTTTTAAGCTTGTAGACATGATTGTAATTACTTAATCGATTCTATAAAGTTTTTTGCATCTTTTAAGCTCGCGCCTGTTTGCTCCCGAAATGCTTTTATCGCCTCAATTTTATCACCTCTTTGTACCATTTCAATGATTTCCGGAGAAGCATTCCAGGCAGGGGCTTCGTTTGTCGTTATACCGAGGCTTCTGTGCAAAAAGGTCATCTGCGATTCTAATTTGTCCAGTCTCATTTTTATTTTTTCTATTTCCTGATGACTGTCCGCCATCTTCCCTCCTCTGTACTTTTTTATTGTGTCAATAATTCCCATTCGGTCGCCTGTTCGATTTACTTGCAGGGAAAACGCTTCATTAAACCATTCAGAAGAATTAACCCCATGGGCATATCATCATGAAGTTCCGCTGCATTTTCAGTCACTTCTCTTTTTAGAATTTCTGTGTATTCATCAACTCCCATAACCTCTTTCTGAGGTTTGCAATAAAGCGCTTTGCTGCCTCGTGCGGCAAGTTCCTCATTTGCCCATTGGAAACCTTCTCCAACCCCTTTTAAATATAACTTGAATTCTACTGTTTTATTGATGGTTTTGTATTCTTTGAAATTTACTTCCGTCCCTGCCATGGATAGGGTGCTGACAAAAAAAGTCAGGATCAATATCATTGTGACAAACATGAACTTCATTTTAGCCATTATCTTTTCATTCCTTCCAGTATAATTTTTATTGATACGTGTGCTCCCGATCGTCTTTCTTTCTGGGAAAATCTAACAGCACTCCTTTTTTGACATACACGGGTTGTCCGGCTAACATGGTAACATCCACAAAATCATCCAGGGCACCAAGTTCAATTTTATGGGTCAGTATAAACCATGGAGTGGACATCTCCCGCAGGTCTTTGTTAAAAATAACCAAATCAGCATACTTGCCCACCTCCAGCGTTCCTATTTCATTTTCCATGAACAGGTTGTAAGCGGAATCGGCTGTCCAGTGACGGATACCGGTTTCAATGTCAACTGCCTCATCAGTCCCCCAGTTACGATCGCCCCTGAAGTTTACGCGCAATGCGGCGAGGATGAGACCATAGGCCGGATTGATCGGACCTGCTGCCCAGTCAGTGCCGAAGGAAACGCGCACACCCGCACTCTCAAGAGATTTCCATGGCATCCAGCCCTGAAGTCGCTCAAAACCAAGGGCTTTTTCGCACATTTCATCACCATAAAAATGCTGAGGCTGCATGGAAGCGATCATGCCGTATCTTGCCATGCGCGGCCAGTCTTCCGGGACAGGCATTTCACAATGCTCAAGGGTGTGCCGGGCATCCCGCATGCCGTTTACCTTCATGGCGCGCTCGTAGGCATTAATCACTCTTCGCGCACCTGCATCACCGGTGTTATGAGTCAGGCACTGTAATTTCAGTTTATCGGCAATATCAACGACACGGTTGAATTCCTCCTGACTCCAGTCCGGCGTTCCATATCGGGTCGGATCGTCTGAATATGGACTTAGCAGAAAAGAGGTACGATTGTCCAATGTGCCGTCAATATAAAATTTAAGAGACTGGCCGAGCCGCAAATGCGGGCCGTTTTCATTTTGTCCGATTGCCTTCCATTGGGATAAGTCCTTTTTCAGCCGTACCGGATTTTCAAGCCGCTCGCGCCCAACAAAAAAGGCACCGCGCACCCGGACTTTATCCAGCCCTCCCCTGTCGCGAAATTTCAAAATGAGAGGAATGAATTCGGGATAAATCTGCACATCATGCATGGTCGTCACGCCATAGGAAAGCGCTTCGTCAAGGATATCTGTCGTAGCTTTCATGATGCCTTCCTGGACTTTTGCCCCAAGTTCCTCCCATGACAAGTAATCGAGGATATTCACAACATGATAGCGCCTGCATTCGCCGGTGTATTCGCCGGTTTTCTTGTCCCGCACCGGTGCCAGGCGCTCAAACGCAGCGGGATTGCGCTCCCGCATCAGCTTAATGGCCCTGCTGTTTAACCATCCGGCCTGACCGCTGTAGCTCATAAGCATCACAGGGCGGTCCGAAACCACGGAATCGAGAATTTCCTTCCGCGGCCCCTCCGGCAACTGGTTCATCCTCCATCCGATACCGCCAATTACAGGCAGGCCAGGATTTTTCCGGGCACGTTCTCTTACTTTGGCAAGAATGTCATTCATCGTCACACACTCAAAAAGGTCGGGCGGCTGAAGATAGGACATGCCGCCGATCCAGAGCACATGGCAATGATTGTCAACAAAACCCGGTGTAATCAGGCGTTCTTTGCCATCCATAATGTGAGTGTCCGGTCCCACGAAATCACCTGCCCCTTCGAATGAACCGACGTACGTGATACGCCCGCCTTTGACGGCAATGCTGTCTGCATAAGGCTGTCTGGCATTACTGGTAAAAATTTTCGCGTTGACAATGACAAGGTCGGCAGGCCGGCTTCCAGTCCGTTGAAGTGTCTGATTCACAGAACATCCAGATAAGAGTAAGATGATAATACCTATTGAGATGGAAAACAAAAAGAAATTCCGGCAATTGTTTTTCATGGAATGTCTGATCCGTTTGAAGGCTACTTTTTTATGAATTTTTTATAGAAATCATTTTCGCGTGTCAATCAAATCCTGTCCCCTCCGGTGCAATCCCTTCACTTTTCTTTTAATCATGGAGGCTGCGGGGGTGTCGGAGTTCTTTGCGGATGCAACCACTGTCGGGCCACCAAATTTAATTCACCGACTTTCCGTCCATTTTCAAAGAAATGGACTTTTTTATAAGAACGTTTCGGGATTTGAATGGCAAGGCATATCTTGCCCTTCCATTTTGCATCAGAAGACCGTTCATTGTAGCGATAGTAAAGGGACAATTCTGAATTCCTTTCCGTGATGCGATCAACATCAAATACCTTGTCCACGTTCTCCGGATATGGCATTACACGGGCTACAACAAGAATATTTTCCCTCGTATAAAATATTTCGGACGGAGAAAACGGACGCTTGGATTTCATTACTGGCGCAGGATGAAACAAGTCATTGTACTGGGCGGGAGTTGATATCATGGCATAGAGCACGGAATTATTTGTTTCGTCCCAGTTTTTCAGGAAGACCTGGTAATCACTCATTTGCATGATCTTGTATGGTACTGAAATTTCACCAGGGGGCGCTTCTTTCCCGTTGGCAAACACCGTAACGGAAAATCCCATGACTGTCACCATCGCGACCCATGCTATGTAAATAAACATTTTTCTGATGCGCATGCATATGCATAGCACATATACGCTTTGGATGACAACCAATGGAGCTGATGATTGGCCTGTAGATGGATATGATAGGAAAACTGCTTTTTATCCGTCCTGGCTATATCGTGACTACATAGAGACAAAACATTGATGATAAAAAAAGGCAACTCGCTAAATATCCGAATTGCCTTGTGTTTTGGTGAGCCCTGTCGGGATCGAACCGACAACCTACTGATTAAGAGTCAGTTGCTCTACCAGCTGAGCTAAGGGCCCCTAAAGTGCTGTTGAAAAATGCCCACCTGCTGTTTATCACCTTCAGGTGACGTTGCTTTCAATGTTCATCGCTGCAGTGTACATTATGTACGCCTCACTCCTCACATTTTCAGCGCCTTGCATCTGGCCATTTTTGAACAGCCCTTATTGAAAGAACATTCTATTTCTATTCTGGTACGCCCGGTAGGATTCGAACCTACGACCAACAGATTCGAAGTCTGCGACTCTATCCAGCTGAGCTACGGGCGCGTGGTTTCAAATCCAAAATGGGGTGAGTGAAGGGACTTGAACCCTCAACCTCCGGGGCCACAACCCGGCACTCTGACCAATTGAGCTACACCCACCATTTTCGCCTTGGTGCGCCTGGAGGGATTCGAACTCTCGGCCCACGGATTAGAAGTCCGTTGCTCTATCCAGCTGAGCTACAGGCGCATTATTAATCCTGCACCAAAAAAGAAGTAGCCTAATATCCCCTCTTCCTGTTTTTGTCAAGTTCTAATGATATCAACATCTATATTACTTGACATATCCTGCAATTCCGTCAAAACGATACCCTTTTCTTACACCGGTTGCAGCCCGGGAGTCGGTGGAATAATAGTGCCTGCCTGTTGACGGATTGACCCAGCGATACAATTCCCTCGTGCCTTTCATTCTGGATGTGGCAATATTTCCAATCGAATATTCAAAGAAATAACCGTTAAGCCTCTTCCCGCCACCCGACCGGTCATAGTGGTAATAATGGTCTTTCAAGACAGGGTTATACCAACGGTAAAAACTTGCGGTTCCCGGAGTCTCGGGAGGAAACAGCCGAAAGGCTATTCCTTCCTTCACATATCCGTTTTTTATCAGTTCGGTCACTTCAACATGAGTATTTAAGGTGAATACGTAGTCAAGATCTTTCGAGTATAAATAAACGTCCATGTTTTTATGTGTCGCATCGGGAAGCACATCGATAAAAATGGTTGCTTTTTCTTCTCCGGAATTAGATTTGAAAATGATTTGATCGGCATAGGAACCCGGTGTGACATTCGTTGTGTTTAACTGAACATTTACATAATCTGTTTCGCTCAAGGTTTTACCTGAACTCGGATAAACGGTGATCCAACCCCTTGGACCCTGCAAGATTTCTTTGCCGAATATCTTGACGCCCTCCAATTCCAGGCCGGCATCCCTGCTCACAACGGTAATAGAATGATGACCGTTTCGTAAACCTTCGGCAATCACTAATTCTTTCTTATCCCCGGGACCGGACGACACATCCGGAAGTCTCAGCAGGATATCATCCAGATAGATTGAACAACCGCTGTTTTCCATATGGGATTTCATAAAAATACTGCATCCGGTTCCATGAAACCGGAATTTAATGGAACTGGATATTCCCTTGCTTGAGGGATATCCATTATTCGAGATCCATTCACCAAGCAGTTCCATGGAATCTTTTAAATGCTCAGGTATGAAATACTGACCCTTCTCGGGAAGTCCATCATTGTGAAAAGAGAAGAATCTACCATTGGACAACTCCTTCAGATAGGAAACGGACATGGTTTTGGGAAGCACAACCGACCATCGTAAAAATTCTTTGCCTTTATTGGTCAGTTCAATTTTTTTTGATATGATTTTCCCGGGTAAATGCATTCCAAAATCCAAACGCTGCGGATTTAAGCTGATGAGTGGGTTATCCTGCAGCATGTGAATTCCAAAATTGACAAAGACTGTTCTTTTACCTCCTGTTGAGGTCAGCCGGAGAGAGTTTCGAAATGTTCCTGATTTGACGTCTTTGTGGCAGATGAGTTCCTGCCCGGCACTTTCCATTTTCATCACAGCCCGATAATTTGAAATTTGAGCCTTGGAGGTAAAGAGCCCTCCGATATTCTCTGCGATGGATAATTCCACGTGAAGATTGTCTCCGGCCTCTGATGTCACACCATTGATTATATGGTCGCCTGCGCCTTCCCAGTCATCCGGACAGGATACCGACCAATCCAGGGTTCCGGGAGCAACATTATTTAAATGAAATTCCCCAAAAGCCGTTTCTCCCGGTTTGACAGACCCCAGATCCAGTTCCCGCGGCGTTACCCTGAGGACAGGACGCTGTTCGTCATTGACTTTTTCAGCTAAAATCAACTTGCCAGACCTGTAGTCTGAACCGTTCATGGCAAAGGCGTGACAAAAACAACAGATACCCGCAAATACCAATGTTGCCATAAAAAAAGTTATTTTATTAAACATAGCACCCTCAGACAATTTATGAAAAATTACTAGCGCAAAGATAAATTTTTAGCAATGTTTTTAAAATACTTGACAGAACAAATGCAGAAGATGTATCGTTCGTACCAATTTTTTAATCCCCGTAATTTACGGGAGCTGATATTACCCCCTATCAAATTATTATCCGATGATTCATGAAGATTTAAAATATTGGATGGCTCTGAAGTCCATCGATGGAATCGGCAATGCCTCTTTTGGCCCGCTTCTGAAACATTTCCGTTCTCCGGCCAATGTTTTTTCGGCGGCGGTTGATGAACTATTGAAAATACCGGGAATAAACAAAAAAAGCGCCCTGGCTATTTCAACATATAAAAATTGGGATCACATTCTCCTGCAGATGGATTTACTTGATAAAATGGGGGCTGACGTCATCACATGGCTTGACGAACGCTATCCTGCTAATCTTCATCATATTTATGACCGGCCCGCTTTTTTGTTTGTTTTAGGCCATTTGATCGAAGACATGATTCCCGTTTCGATTGTCGGCTCAAGAAACGCCTCTGCCTATGGCCGTTTTACAACAGACAAAATAAGCAGGGAACTGGCATTGCGAGGCGTCACCATTGTCAGCGGTATGGCTCGTGGTATTGATTCCTGTGCCCATCGCAGCGCGCTAGCCGCCAGGGGTAAAACCATAGCAGTTCTAGGCAGCGGGCTGGACGTAATTTATCCTCAGGAAAACAAAAAATTATTTGATGCCATTGCTCAAAACGGAGCGGTCATTACGGAATATCCACCCGGCACTCAGCCCGTCCCTTATCATTTTCCCGAGCGCAACCGTATTATCAGCGGCATATCATACGGTGTTGTGGTTGTAGAAGCGGGGGTAAAAAGCGGTTCCCTGATCACGGCCTCACTGGCCATGGAACAGGGCCGCGATGTTTTCGCAATTCCCGGCACGATCGATTCCGCGCATTCCCGCGGCACCAACAGCCTGATTAAACAGGGAGCCAAACTCATTGATTCAATCGATGATATCCTGGAAGATGTTCTTCCTCAACTGAAAAGACCATCCGCCCAACCCATACAAAGGCAGCAGGAAATGTTCTCCGACCCATTTTCATCAAAAGAGATGGGGAAAAATCATGAACCCCTCCCTCCCTCCTGCATGGAAATCGTAAAGACACTATCACAAAAAAGAATTCATGCGGATGACATTATTGCGGCAGCGGGCCTGCCTCCTGCTGAAATTCTCAGCATACTGATCACGTTGGAATTAAAAGGAATTATTGAACAGCATCCGGGAAAATATTTTTCGCTGAAAAAATAATTTCTTTACAAAATGAATTCTTCCGTCTATAGGGGCGACGAATTACAAAGGAGCGGTTATGTCAAATTCATTAATTGTTGTGGAATCTCCCACAAAAGTAAAAACCATAAAAAAATTCCTCGGCAAGGATTTTAATGTTGTCGCTTCCATGGGACATATCAAAGATTTGCCGAAGAAAACGCTGGGTATTGATCTTGAAAAAGATTTTGAGCCCACCTATCATGTGATTGACAGCAAAAAGAAAACGATCGATGAATTGAAAAAAGCGGCAAAAACCGCTGAGAATATTTATCTGGCCCCTGACCCCGACCGTGAGGGGGAAGCGATTGCCTGGCACATTGCAGATGTGATTGGCGCAAAAAAAAATAAAAATATCTATCGGGTTCTCTTTAATGATTTAACAAAAAACACGGTTCTGGAAGCCATCAACCATCCTCTTCAACTCGATTTTGATAAGTATGAGGCGCAGCAAACGCGCCGCATTCTCGACCGGCTGGTCGGCTACCAGATCAGTCCCGTCCTGTGGGATAAAGTTAAAAGAGGCCTGAGCGCAGGCCGCGTGCAGTCCGTCGCCGTGCGCATCATTTGTGAAAGAGAAGACGAAATCAACAAATTTATACCGGATGAATACTGGAATCTGATGGCACAGTTTGAAGGCAGTGAACCGCCCCCCTTTGAGGCGAAACTGATCAAAATTGACGGCAAAAAGGCAAAAGTCACCAGCGGTGAGCAATCTGCAAAGCTGGCCGCCGAGATCCAAAAAGCATCTTTTGTGATTGAAAAAATAGAGAAAAAAGAAGTCAAACGTTCAGCTTTGCCTCCTTTCACCACAAGCAAACTGCAGCAGGAAGCCTCCCGCTGGCTCAGGTTTTCGGCAAAAAAAACCATGACCGTTGCTCAAAAATTATACGAAGGCATTGAACTGGGAAAAGAAGGTTCCGTCGGTCTCATCACTTATATGAGAACAGACTCCTACCGCATCGCCGATGAAGCGCTGCATGCAGTGCGCGACTATATCAGGGGAAATTATTCTTCCGATTATCTTCCCCACAAGCCGCATGTATATAAAAACGCGCAAAAAACGCAGGATGCGCATGAAGCCATCCGTCCATCCAGTATGTCCTTCAAGCCTCAGGACATCAAGGAATATCTGACGCCTGAACAGTTCAAACTTTACCAGCTCATCTGGAATCGCTTTGTGGCCAGTCAGATGAATCCGGCGGTCTTTGACCAGACAACCATTGACATCGCGGGCGCCAACTGTATATTCCGTGCACAGGGACAGGTACTGAAATTCCCCGGCTTCACCAAAGTCTACACGGAAAGCAGGGAAGAGAAAGAAGATGAAAATGGAAACGGCTCGGACAAACTGCTTCCTCAACTCAAGGACAGGGAAGAATTAAAACTCCTGAAGCTTGACACACAGCAGAAATTCACCCAGCCACCCCCCCGTTTTTCGGAAGCGTCGCTTGTGCGCGAGCTGGAAGAAAACGGCATTGGCCGTCCCAGCACTTATGCCACCATTCTGTCGACCATTCAGGACCGGGAATATGTACACCTGGAAAAAGGCAAATTTATCCCGACGGAACTTGGAAAAGTCGTGACAGAGCTTTTGGTTCAAAATTTCCCTACTGTTCTGGATCTGGCTTTTACAGCGGATATGGAAAACAAACTGGATTCCATTGAAAGCGGAGCAAACAAGCGGGTTAAGACGCTGCAGGATTTTCATGCACTGTTTTCCGGTGAACTGGATAAAGCAAAAAGTGAAATGCGCAACGTCAAGACAGAAGAAACACCAACGGACCTGGTTTGTGAAAAATGCAATTCGCCCATGGTAATTAAATGGGGAAAAAACGGACGGTTCCTTTGCTGCTCCAACTACCCGGATTGTAAAAATACCATGAACTTCACCCATGATGAAAACGGCAAGGTAAAACACGTGGAAGTTAAAACAACGGATATCAAATGCACTAAATGCGGCAAACCCATGCAGATCAAAGAAGGCCGTTTCGGCCAGTTCCTTGCCTGTTCAGGTTATCCGGAATGCAAAAACACCATGAACGCGACAAAGAATGAAAACGGTGAAATTGTCGCCCAGGAAGAGCAAAAAACCGACGAGGTTTGTGAATTATGCGGTAAGCCCATGGTTGTAAAACGAGGTCGCTTCGGCCAGTTCCTGGGATGCAGTGGCTATCCCGAATGCAAAAACATCAAAAAGATCGGCAAGGATGGCAAGGCATCCGTGCAGGAAGCTCCTGTAACCGATGAAGTCTGCGATGTTTGCGGCAAACCGATGGCGGTCAAGCGTGGTCGCTTCGGCCAGTTTCTAGGATGCACCGGTTACCCCGCATGCAAAAACATCAGGAAAATCCCCAGGAATAAACCAGCGGAACCACCGGCATAATCTGTTGCAATAGCCTGGAGGGATTGCTGAAAGGTTCCGGATTTATCCCATCCCATGGTGATATGCCTTCTTAGTTCCGGAAATTAAGGTATCATCCATTATGAAATCAGCAGTCAGTATCATAGGCGGAGGACTTGCCGGCTGTGAGGCAGCCTGGCAGCTTTTGCAGCGCGGTCATGCGGTTCAACTTTTCGAGATGAAGCCTCAACGCTTTTCACCTGCCCACAAAATGGAATACCTGGCAGAACTGGTCTGCAGTAATTCTTTGAAATCCAACCATGCCGACAGCGCCCCGGGCATGCTTAAACAGGAACTGCGCACTCTTGATTCCCTCATTATGTCCGCCGCTGATCAGACAGCCGTTGCTGCAGGAAGTGCACTAGCCGTGGACCGCACTGAATTTGCCCGAACTGTGCAGGACAAACTGTTGCAGCAAAAAAATTTCAAATTGATCCGGCAGGAAGTGACGAAGATCCCCCGGGATGTCATTACGATTATCGCTACGGGCCCGTTAACCTCTGATCGTTTTGCCCGGGCCATTTCAGAAATGCTGGGTGGTTCCTATTTATATTTCTATGACGCAATCGCTCCTATCGTCAATGCCGATTCCATCAATATGGGAAAAGTATATGTTGCGTCTCGCTACGGCAAGGGAACCCCGGATTACCTGAACTGCCCGCTCACGGAAAATGACTATGAAACTTTCCTTCACGAATTGCTGGCCGGAGCAAAGGTTCCGGCAAGACACTTTGAAGAAATGAAGCATTTTGAAGGCTGTCTGCCCATAGAAGTTTTAGCTGCCCGGGGCCATGATACCCTGGCTTTCGGGCCGATGAAACCCGTTGGATTAATCGATCCGCATACGGGCACCCTGCCCTATGCTGTCGTACAACTGCGCCGGGAAAATTCTGCCGGCACGCTGTATAACATGGTTGGATTTCAAACCAGGCTGACCTGGCCTGAACAGAAACGAATTTTCCGTCTTATTCCCGGCCTCGAAAATGCTGAATTTGCAAGGCTCGGAAGCATTCACCGTAACACATACATTCATTCCCCTTCCCTTCTTGCACCGTCCCTGCAGCTCAAAACCAACCCGAACATTTTTTTTGCGGGGCAAATTACAGGCGTGGAAGGCTACCTGGAATCCACTGCCATGGGACTTTTCGCAGGATTATGCACCGCATCAATTCTTGAACAGAAAGCAATACATCCCCCTCCCGCTTCTACAGCCATCGGCGCGCTTGTGAGTTATATCACCGCAGACGAATCCAGGCAAAACTTTCAGCCCATGAACATCAATTTTGGCATTCTTGAGAAGCTGTCAGCGAAGCGAATGAAAAAAAAGGAAAAACATTTTGAATATGCCAGAAAAGCATCTGAGGCCCTGAAGAACTGGATGCATGAACAGAATCTTCAAACATAAAAAATACCCTTTCTTAAAAAGTCAAGCATTAACATTTTCCGGTGACATGGATGTCAAAATACTCAAAAATTATCTACATACAATCCTTGACAATTGCTTCCCATTAGCAGTAAAATAATCAAAAAAAAGGAGGGGTTTATGAGAAAAATTAATTTTGTAATTGCATTCCTGGTCGTTTTTGGTCTTGTTATCGGTGTCTCATCTGTTCAGGCTGGTGATTTGGACGGCACATGGAATTTAAAAGTCACATCTCCAATGGGTTCGGGTACACCTGAATTCAAATTAAAGCAGGACGGCAAAAAATTAAGTGGGCATTATAAAGGCACCTTTGGTGAAGCCCCTGTTAAAGGCAGCGTCGATGGAAACAGTTTCAACATGAAAATTCCCCAGAGCGGACAATGGATCGTTTACACAGGAACCTATGCCGGCAACACCATGAAAGGCACGATCGATTTTGCCGGGCAGGGCAACGGTGATTTCACAGGCACAAGGGCAGCAGGTAAAGCTGAGAAAAAAGCTGACGTAAAAAAGGAAAAAGCAGCGGATACAAAAGTTGAAAAAGCAGATGAAACCAAAACAGAAAAAGCAGCGGATGTAAAAACCGAGAAAAAACCTGTCAAAAAAGTTAAAAAAGTTAAGAAGGCTAAAAAAGCTGTAAAAAAAGCTGAATAAAAAAACATCCTTTATTCATCAAACTTCTCATAATGAAGGGGCATGATTGCATTTGTTAGCACAAATGCATTGTGCCCCTTTACTGTTCATCTCTGATCCACCTTTTTTTAACCGGGTGATGATACACATCGATATCCATCTATCCGGAAACCGGGATAGCGACGGAAATGATGTTTAAATGATCTTTTGTGAAAAAATGGACTGAAGCTGAATATGTTTTCAAGACCCTAATCGCCTGCAAAACCCCTTTTTCTATTTTCAATGATTGCGAGTTAATATTCACATCCTGCGCATAGTGATTCAAGACTTTAAGTGTTTCCCCGGGCATGGCTTTGCCTGAATATTTTATGCATATGAAAATATTTCTTTGATCATTCCCCGTTTCCAGGAAAAATTCTTTTTCTTCACTTGCCAGAGCCCTGGTCATGGCAAAACGGAGTAACCGCCAGAACACAAGGGAAAGCTCGTTTTTACAGCCTTTAAGATCGACTGTTTCCTTATCCAGTTGAATTATTTTATTGATGTGATGTTTGAATTCAAGATAGAAATTTGCAAAACGCGTTTCCTCCTCCAGTAATTGAATAAGATTGATTCTGTCTTTCTCCTGGCACGTCAGTGCGTAGAACTTTCCTGATACATCCCTGAACAATTCATAAAATGAGTCACATTCCTTATTAATGGAACGGACATCGTTTTGAATACGCTCCCAGTCATCCCTCAACTCCTCTGCAGCATCAGGATATGTCTCTCGCAATTTGTTTAAACTATTGTTAAAGCGCCGCTGTAAAAGCCTGGAACGTCCCATGATGGTGTTTAATGGATTGGCGAAATTATGCAGGATACCAGGCATAAGTTCATGAATAAATGTTGAGGTAAAATCATCCTCCAACGCCTGGAGATCGCGGTTTTGTTTGTTTTTCGTCTTCATTTTTGCCTTTCCTGACCTGACTTTATCTCGAATCGTTCACTTCTTAATGCTTCCTGATGGGTTTTACGGCTTTTGCAACACGGGCAAGCACCCTGCATGGTGATCCGGTAACACCAATCAATCTCAATGGAAAAACAAACAACTCGCCGGTATCCGGGAGAACATCTGTTTTATTCTGGTCCAGATCTTCCACAATGAATTTCTCCGCCTCCGCGATGGCGTGGTAAAATGCGAAAGAATCTGAGTTTTCTACAGTAACCTCACCAGAGAGTGCCAGCAGGACCGGTGGCAGGGATAGAATCTTTTGCAACGCTTCACGGGATATTTCCACAAGCTGATTCAAAGGTGTTTTCAAAAACAGGATATTCTCACCCTTGTAGCGTTTGAGCAATTCGGCGACATCGGCTAATGTCAAGTTGTCTTTCAGCTTCAGTAAAAAGTAAGTCCCGATAAATTCATCGGGAGACAATGCTTCCAGGCATGCTCCGTCATCCAGAAAATGGGAAGGGGCATCAATGTGCGTGCCGCTCTGTGTTCCCATGGACAGGCGGGAAACACGAAAACCTTCGTTTTGAATTGTACTCCATTGTGAGATTTCCAGAGACGGATCACGATAGCGTCCGTTTGAAAACGGAACAAATAGTGACTCCATTGGCTTTGTTAGATCAAGGATGTTTTTTCGTTTGCCTGTTCTCAACCGCCCCTCCTGTCACATATCAGGGATGAGACGCTGGAAAAATTCCGGACTCTATGCTTTGTTGTACTCTGCAAAAATCATGGTAAAAACGGCGCGTCCCTGGGTTGCAGACCGCAGATCGGTTGAGTAACCAAACATGGCTTTAAGCGGCACTTTGGCCTTGATTTCAGCAACCGGACCTTTGGGATTTACAGCCTGAATCTCTCCACGCCGGGCATTGATATCTCCGATAACATCTCCCATAAATTCGCCAGGCGTAATGATATCCACCATCATGATCGGCTCCAGCATAACGGGGTCGGCCATTAAACATCCTTCCCGAAAAGCAGTGGCAGCAGCAATTTTATAACCCTGTGCGGAAGATTCTCCTTCACGGTAAGCCCCGCCGGTTAATTTGACACCAACATCAATGACCGGATAACTGTTCAGAACACCGCTCATCATGGCCTCTCGGATTCCTTCCTCTATTGCGCTATGATATTCGGAGGGAATCACATCTTCAGGAACCTGATTGATAATCTCGTTGCCCGTGCCCCTCTTTCGGGGCGAAAGTTCAATGCAGACTTTTCCAAAATGCTTCTTTTCCCCCAGTTCTTTTTCGAAAACGCCTTCGGCTTCGATGTGTTTTTGTATGGTTTCGCGATACACAACCCTGGGCCTTCCGACATTGACACGGGCGTTGAATTCACGACTCAGCCTGTCTACAATAATCTCCAGATGTAGCTCGCCCATTCCGGATATTACGGTCTGTGCCGTTTCGTCTTCATACTTGACTCTTAATGTCGGATCTTCATCCGTCAGCTTAATCAGAGCCTGAGAGAGTTTTTCCTGATCAGCTGGAGTTTTGGCCTCGATGGCCTGGCTGATTACGGGTTCGTAAAATTCCATTTGTTCCAGCATGATCGGATGCTCTTCATCACAGAGCGTATCTCCTGTTGTCGTCTCTTTTAATCCGAGAACCGCGACCAGTTCACCAGCTGAGGCCTTGTCGATTCTTTCGCGTTTATTGGAGTGCATACGCAAAAGTCTGGCAATTTTTTCCCTTTTTTTCTTAACGACGTTATACACTTCATCGCCGGATGAAATTTGACCGGAGTAAATGCGCAGATAAGTCAGCTTTCGACCTTCATCGAGCATGATTTTAAAGGCCAGAGCCGCCAGTGGTTCCTTATCGGAACTGTTGCGAATCTCCTCCTCTTTTGTTTTGGGATTGATGCCTTTGACCGGCGGAATGTCCTCCGGTGATGGAAGATAATGGACAACCGCGTCTAGAAGCGGCTGGAGACCCTTATTACGCAAGGCTGTCCCGCATAAGACCGGAACTACTTTCAGATCTATCGTTGCTTTGCGCACTGCAGAAATAATCTGCTGGGCGGATGGTTCCTCGCCGGACAGGTAAAGTTCCGCAATGCTATCATCACAGTCCGCGAGGACTTCTATCATTTTCTCCCGCTCACGCGTTGCCGCTTCGGCATACTCCTGGGGAATCTCATTGGTCGTGTATTCCACTCCCTGGGTGCAATCATCCCAAATCAGCATTTTGAGGTTGATCAGATCAATCACTCCGCGAAAAGTGTCTTCACGTCCTACGGGAAGCTGAATCGGCAAGGGTGTTGATCTGAAACGAGTGCTCATCATATTGACAACATGGGAAAAATCAGAACCAATACGGTCCATTTTGTTGACAAAAGCAACCTTGGGAATACGGTATTTGTCCGCCTGGTGCCAGACGGTTTCCGACTGCGGTTCAACGCCGCTTACCGCACAAAACACGACGATCGTACCGTCAAGCACACGCAGGCATCGTTCCACTTCAATGGTAAAATCAACATGTCCGGGCGTATCGATGATGTGAATTTCGGAATTCCTCCAGTTACAGGTGGTCACCGCCGATGTGATTGTGATGCCTCTTTCCTGCTCCTGGGGCATCCAGTCCATGATGGCTTCACCGTCATGGACTTCGCCCATTTTATAGGATTTGCCGGTGTAAAAAAGGATTCTTTCGCTTACAGTTGTCTTGCCCGCATCTATATGAGCGACGATACCAATATTTCTTGTTCTTGATATTTTTGATTTCGACGCCATACGATATCAGTTCTTTTCTTCCCTGACCGGAACGTACAGATCGGGATCCGGCGTGAATGGACGATCGGTGGTTATGTGACCCTTGATCGAAGGCAACGTCTTGCCTTCCACCAGAATTTGCACGGCTTTGATGTCCGGAATATTTGCGGTTAAGGTATTCGTCAATGAATAAATCGTAGCCATTTCTGCTGTAGAGCCACCAGGATGGGATTTAGTCAGACTGGCATTGAAATTTACCCGGGCCAGACCGTCTTTATCCAGTTTTATATCCCGAAGCACAACACTGGCCGGAAAAGTGTTGACATGACCGGTTTTGGAACCTTCCAGCAGGGCCTTGACCACTTCCCTGGCCTGCTGTGCGGGATCACCTTCCTCGAATATATATCGTTTTTCAGCAACCAGAAATCGTTCCTGCTGATCTGAAAAATAGATTTCAGCGACTATCTTCTTCTTCTTTTTTAAAGCCTCCATATCAACGGGTGGAAATAATGCGTCAAATAGGATAACAAAAAAAATAACCAGTAGCAGGACGACTCCGCCGATTATTGCCACTAAATAAACAATCCGGGTTGATTTCTTTTTCTGACGGTCTTTGAAATTTTCAGACCTGCGTTGTTTTTTTGTTGACATAAACAAACGACTCCTCTTGGAAAAAACTGCGACAATCTAGGGTATTTTTATTGCACTGTCAAGCACAACAAGCTCTGGAGGGCAAGAACACCTTCTGACATTTACATCTGAGAGCCATAGCCTCAAAGAATAAAAAAACAGCCCGCGTGAAACTTTACGGGCTGTCTGGAAACCAAGCTGACATAAACAGTTCTGTTAGTAATTTTCGGCCAGGACTTCATAAAACGCCTGCGGATGCTTGCAGGCCGGACATTCTTTGGGTGCTTCGTCTCCTTCAAAAATATACCCGCAGTTAATGCAATGCCATTTCGCGACGGCTTTTTTCTTGAAAACCTCACCGTTGGCAATATTTGCGGCAAGTCTGCGGTATCTTTTTTCGTGAAACATTTCAACTTTGGCAATCTGCTCGAATGAACGTGCAATTTCCGGGAATCCTTCTTCTTTAGCTACTTTTGCGGCATCGGCATAAAGAACCGTCCATTCCATATTTTCACCGGCCGCAGCCGCTTCCAGATTACTTTTTGTGTCTGAGATCACACCTGCAGGATAAGAAGCTGTGATTTCGACTTCCCCCCCTTCGAGATACTTGAAAAACACTTTTGCGTGTTCTTTTTCGTTGTCCGCAGTCTCCAGAAAGAATCTGGAAATCTGTTCATATCCTTCTTTTTTTGCAGCGCTCGCGAAAAAAGTGTATCGATTTCTCGCCTGCGCCTCACCGGAAAAGGAAGCCAGCAGATTCTTTTCTGTTTTTGTACCTTTAACTGATTTTGCCATCGTTCATCTCCTTTCCTTTTTGTTTATGTATTCATGATATATTCTTGAAAAGTTATCAACCGTTATTTTAAATCTTTTCCCATGGCAAAAGCATTTCCAAGATATTTTCCAACCCCATAATATGCCTGATTTTCCGGAGCGTAAATGACCGGTGAGATCTTCAGGATATCCGGCAGGCCGTCCCGACCCAGCATGGATTCATCAACCTTGACATCCAGTATTTCACCGATAAAATGCACATGAACGCCGACCTCAGTCTGGCTGATCAATTTGCACTCAATAACCATTGGAAATTCCTTAATGCATGGAGCATCCACCGTGTCGCTTTTCACGGCTGTTATCCCGGCTGCGACGAATTTATCAGTATTTCTGCCGGAAACCATTCCACAGTAGTCGGCAATGACCGCCTGGTCAGATTTCGGCACATTTATGGTAAATGCCTGACGTTCAATAATATTATTATAGGCATATCTTGATTTTCTGAGTGAAATGGCCACAGCAGGCGGTTTTGAACTGCATATGCCACCCCAGGCAACCGTTGTGGCATCCGCTTTTTCATTCTTATCATAGGTGCCGATCACCCAAACGGGAGTGGGATAAACCAGGGCTGAAGCACCAAGAGATTTTTTCATCGTCTTTCCCCTCTTTTTATGAAATCTAAACTGCGTGCTAAAGTTAATAATTAAAGTAATAATGTCAAATTTATATAAAATTTAGTTAATTTTTAAAGCATATTGTAGTATATTATTTTTGAAATGATTTGATTAAAGATCTCTTTCAGCTATGATATTTATTATGAGGAGGATTCAAAGTTATGGCAACCGTAATACCGGAAGGTGAAAATATTCAGAAGGCAATCAAATGGATTTCTGCCAATCTAGAAGATAACACCAATCAGCCGCTGCATATGCTGATTGAAAAATCCGTTTTTAAGTTCGATTTATCCCCCAAGGACACTGAATTCCTGATGGGTTTTTTCCGCAATCACAAGAAATAACATCGGCTCTTGTGCAGGTCTTTTTGTCTTATAGAGGGCATGCACATTTTCAGGAGCACCGTCTGTTTCATGGAATGAATCCCGACGGATCCACCAGATCGATCCGGTCCGGCTGCCAGCGTGGTTGGTTATCTCGCTCAATCAGCCGTGCCCGAATACCCTCAAGGTAATCGGGCTGTCTTGACATGTATTTCGCGGCTTTCAATTCAGTCGCAAACACGTCCGTAATCGAACGGCCTTCATTGTAACGCAGCAATTTTAACGTCAGGACTAAAGCTGTCGGTGAACGTTCCGCAATGCTCACAAATACTTCGTTACAGCGCCCTTCCTGATCGCCGCATTTTGATAAAGACGCCAGAATATCCCTGATATCGGTTTTGCCCGAAAAATATTCCTTTACCCACGCATCCATAGAATAACGGACGGGAATATGGAGATCCAGAAGACCTGATATCTTCTCCATCAGAGCTTTCACGATTCCCAGTCTGTCTTGAGAATCGTCCAGCCTGACACATTCCAGAAGATCCACAAGCTCCGGGACACGATCGGAGAAGGTGAAATGCGTTGCAAAGCCTAAACGCACACATTCCAGTCCCTGCATATCGTAACCGGTCAAACCGAGGTATTCCGGATAGCCTTTGGGACAGCGCATGAACATCCAGCCTGTTGAACCGACATCCGGAAAAAAGCCGATCCGTGTTTCCGGCATGGCCATTCTTGTTCTGTCCGTAGCAATGCGCATATCGGCGCCTGCCGCAATGCCCAATCCACCACCCATCGTGATGCCGTCTGCAATCACGATCACCGGTTTGGGGAACAGATGGATTTTTAAATCAAGATCATATTCTTTTTGAAAAAACGAATCGACCTTATCGTATTGTTTCAAACGGGCCAGACGGGCCAGTTCTTTGATATCTCCACCGGCGCAAAATCCCTTGGAACCTGTTGCATAAAACAGCACAAACCGGCAATGCTCATCGGCTGCCGCTTGATCCATCAGGGCATCAATTCTGTCGATCATTTTCTCGGTTAAGCTGTTAATCGCATCCGGACGATTCAATATAATAGCTACACCTGACTGTAAACGCCTGGAGAGCACATGCTGACTGTCTTGATTCATTTATTTTTCAGCAAATCCCGGATTTCCGTCAGCAGTTCCTGATCTTTCGTCGGCTCAGGCGGCGGTTCTTCCTGCTTGCTTTTCATAACCATCCCCAGGAATTTGACAATGAAAAGATACAGGGCAAGAGCGATAACAAGAAAATTCACGATCTCTCCAAGAAAGAGGCCATAAGGGATTTCCTTGCCGTCAATGATCCATTTCCAGGCCACATATCCCTGCTCGCCCGGCATGACAAGGCTAATCAGCGGCATGATGATATTTTTGACAAGAGAATCGATAATTTTACCGAACGCCGCCCCGATGACCACGGCAATCGCCAGATCGATCACATTACCCTTGAGCGCAAAATTTTTAAATTCTTCCAGCAATGATGATACTTTCCCCCTGGTTCCCATATTGTCTCCTTTCGACTTTTGTCTGTTACTCCCCCTTGGCCATTTCTTCGTAAATTTTCAATTCGATGAAATGAAAAAAATTATCATACTCTTTTTTGGTCAACAACCTGCGCATTTCCCATCCGCCGGATGTTTTTTTCTCCGTGGTGACGATCAGGGTTACCTCGCATTCCTTCCAGTTGAGACGACTCACAACGGCACTGGTTTTGGTCCTCCAGTCGTCCACTTCAACATAATCTGAATCAACCCTGTGGTTTTTCCGGTCAATGGTAACATTCGTGCCGATTTTTTTTTCTTTTAACACGGCAGCGATTGCTTTGAGGATGTACTTTTCCTTGGCTTCATAAATTTTTTTGTGCTCATCCGGTTTGGTTATTTCTGATGAACCAAAATGATTTGCGCAGGACAGCATACAAACAACGCAAAAGAAAATGACCGACAAAAGAACTGTTTTTTTAACCATGAACCTTCCCTTCTCACTCACGATGAAACGTTATCGGCTGTTCCCGTTGATCCACCAATCGTTCTTCTCTTTAAACCACCAGTGGGAGGAATCCGTCTCAATGATACGGGCAGCCAGTTTTTTGCCTTCCTCGGTGCAAAGCCTCTTCAGAGCGTATTCAATCCATTCTTCGGAATATTTATTACCTAAATCACCGTATTCCTTGAGCTGCAGGATTAGCGCAATCTGGTCGGCATCCCGGGCAATCCGGGATTCCGCGGTTTCTTTGGCATTGAACTCGTCAATAGCTTGCCGGATGTCTTCTCCAAAGGAAAGACTTTCCGTCAATTCCCTGACCGCCTTCGCCTCATCAACCCGGACATATTTTTTATTGACGTAGTTCATATCACCGGTTCTTGCTTCCGGCAAATCATGAAGGACACACATTTTTAAAACGCGCAGTTCGTTCAGAGACGGATTGAGTTTGCACAGGGCGTAACCTGTATACACTGTACGCAAAACATGCTCCGCCACAGATTCCCTGCCGCTCCCGAGAAACTGATAACCGCTACGGGGCGTCTTGCAGAGCATTCCCATTTCGAATAAAAAATCAGCGATATTTTCCATCTTAACCCTTTTTCAAAACCTTGATACGATTTCCCATCATTTCGGACATTTTCCGGATTTGCAGCATTAACGAAGCGATACTGTCCGGTCTGGAATTTTCGATTTTGTCGATTTGACTTTTCCAGTGTTCCAGAAGCTCGATTTCATTTTCTTTTAACTTCTTTTCAAATCGATCCTGGTACTCCTTGATAAATGCGGCGGATGAATCCATAGTCGCCATTTTGCATCCTCCATAACATATTAAGATCATTGATGGGGAATTATATCATGCACCTTAAAACATGCAACAAACAATTTCACAAATGATAAATTGACAGACCCTGTTAAATACTATAAGGAAACGCAACCAAAACGGATTGAAAGAACGGAACAGGAATCCCATGGGCTGCAAACCAAAACCAGAAGATATCGCCGGAGGACAGGCCATTCTTGAAGGAGTCATGATGCGACACGGCAATAAAATCGCTGCCGCAGTAAGACGTCCGGACAAAGAAATTGTCTTTCAGGAACGCGAATACATTCCGTTGACCAAACGCTATAAAGTTCTGGGCTGGCCTCTTGTACGGGGTACGGTTTCTTTATTTGAAATGATGGTCCTTGGCATCAAATGTCTGATGTTTTCAGCGGAGGTTGCCTTGTCGGAAGAAGAACAAAAGCCCCAGGGATGGGAGTTGTATGTCTCCCTGGCGATCAGCCTGAGTGTGGCCATCTTTTTCTTTGTCGTTGTACCCGCTTTCTTCTTCACTAAAATAAAGACTTTTATCGATAGCCTGATTCTCTTAAACATTCTGGAAGGCTGCGTCCGCCTTGGCCTTTTTTTATCTTTCCTGGCGGCTACTCTGCTGATGTCTGACATGCGCCGTGTTTATATGTACCACGGAGCGGAGCATAAGACGGTCTTTGCCTGGGAAGACGGGCAGGATCTGACCGTTGAAAACGTCAAGAACTATTCCACGCGACATCCCCGCTGCGGCACCAGTTTTATTCTTTTTGTCATGATTGTCTCCATTCTTGTATTTTCTCTGTTGGGACGTCCCGATTTTTTGCACCGGGTCATCTATAAAATCCTGCTGATGCCTGTCATTGCGGGTATTTCTTATGAAGCGATCCGTTTTACAGGAAAGTTCAGCCGCTTCAAACTGGTTCAGGTTCTGAGCTGGCCGGGACTAGCTCTTCAAAAAATCACCACCCGGGAACCGGACGATGACCAGATCGAAGTTGCCATTGCCGCAATGAAAAAAGTCGTTTGAGCATTATTTCCTGACTTTATCCGGTGATGCATCTTCAAGGAATGTTGTTTGTCCTGTTTCTTTCTTCCCGAATCAACCATCATTGCAGCAAGCTGCAGAGAATTCATGCTCGTCTTATAAAGGCGTGATTAAAATTGACTTTTTTAGACAGTTAAAGTAATTAATATAATAATCTTTATTTTTCTGACTTTGGGGGGCGACAGAAAATGAGGAAGACTCGATATTGGACGGTCATTTTTTTCATTCTTACCACTATGCTGTTCTATTCACTGGCTTTGGCTGAAAAAGAAGACACGGCCCAGCTCACATTCAGGAAAACAGCTGTATCCAAAAAACCTGCTCATACCTATACCGTTCAGGAAGGCGACGTTCTGTCCGAGATTATCAATAATCTACCGGGCGTTACCAGAAAAAATATCCCCAATTATTACAAGATGACCAGAGAGCTCAATCCGAATATCACCGATTTTGACAAATTATACGTGGGACAGAAAATTATTCTTCCCGGAAAAAGTGATTTGAAGACAGAAAGAAAAGAAATAGCTTCTCCCGTCGCTCAAAACTACAAGGTAAAAAAAGGCGACACGCTTATCCATATTATCCGCCGTAACCTTAGGATCAAGGGCGGCTCACAGACACACAAAACCCTATTATTGGTCAAATCGCTGAATCCGGAAATTCAGGATGTCAACAGGATTTACATTGGGCAGATTGTTCGCCTGCCTGAAGGACAGGTGCTGAAAAAGTCCGGAGGCATACCGGAGGCGTTGCCTGAG
>Ga0116172_10000223_pt1 | contig 59249 bp, 33 predicted proteins | sample AD_UKC083_MetaG_FD_89799 | JGI IMG/M metagenome (GOLD analysis project Ga0116172, IMG submission 89799) | Active sludge microbial communities of municipal wastewater-treating anaerobic digesters from USA - AD_UKC083_MetaG | ecosystem: Engineered > Bioreactor > Anaerobic > Digestate | place: USA... | reverse complement strand
TGTTCGTATGCAAAATAATTAAAGTTGTACGGACTGTGTCGGTTATTGTGATGTATTATAAAAAAGGTTTGACAAACAGAATTTCAATCAATTTTTCTAAAAATAGATTTTATTCATTCGTATTATTGGACAAAGTAACACAAAATAATTCAATAAAAAATGAGCAAAACTTCACCAATATTTCATCAAAGTTTCATCCATGGTAAACGTTCTTCCGTTTTTCTATGTCGCTACATAACCCACTGACAACCAATACATCATTTTGTTTTTAGGTATGTAATAAGGTCAATTTGCACCCTGCAACACCTTAACCTTGCGAATACTCACTCCAGAACTCGGAACTCGGAACCCGAACCACGCACCACGAAACCCGGAACTCGCACCACGGAACCCGCAACAGTTGAACACTTTTAAGACACCGCCAAATTTGGACGATTTAGCTATTTTCAGTATTTATTTACTACATTTGCACTTGCTTTTAAGAGGAATATGTCAGACGCAATAATACACGAAGTCACGCAAAGCGAATATAAATACGGATTTACCACCGATATTGAGACAGAGGTGATTCCACCCGGTTTGAACGAGGATGTTGTCCGATTGATTTCTACCAAGAAAAACGAACCGGAGTGGATGCTTGAGTTTCGTTTGAAAGCTTTCCGCCAATGGCAAAAAATGAAGATGCCGGATTGGACGCATCTGAATATTCCTGAAATTGATTACCAGTCCATTTCATATTACGCAGCCCCACAAAAGAAATCCATCAGCAGCCTGGATGAAGTAGATCCGGAAATCTTGGCCACTTTCGAGAAGTTAGGAATACCTTTGGAAGAACAAAAAATTTTATCGGGCATTGCTGTAGATGCAGTGATGGATTCGGTCTCGGTAAAGACCACCTTCAAAGAAACTTTGGCTGAGAAAGGCATCATCTTTTGCTCGTTCAGCGAAGCAGTACAAGAGCATCCCGACTTGGTAAAGAAATTTTTAGGAACGGTAGTACCTGCCTGTGATAATTTTTTTGCTGCACTAAACAGTGCCGTTTTCAGTGACGGCTCCTTTGTTTACATCCCAAAAGGTGTACGCTGCCCGATGGAGCTATCCACTTATTTTCGTATCAACACACAGAATACCGGACAGTTTGAGCGGACTTTGATTGTTGCGGATGATGAAAGCTATGTGTCTTACTTAGAGGGTTGTACGGCTCCGCAGCGGGATGAAAACCAGTTGCATGCTGCAGTGGTGGAAATCATCGCGATGAAGCATGCGGAGGTGAAATATTCTACGGTTCAAAACTGGTATCCGGGTGACAAAGAAGGTAATGGAGGAGTGTATAACTTCGTTACCAAACGCGGTATTTGCAAAGGGGAAAGCTCACATATTTCATGGACACAGGTTGAAACAGGTTCAGCCATTACCTGGAAATATCCTTCTTGTATCTTGATGGGTGACAACTCCACTGCCGAGTTTTATTCGGTTGCCGTGACCAACCATTTTCAGCAAGCTGATACCGGAACCAAAATGATACATCTGGGTAAGAATACAAGTTCACGCATCATCTCTAAGGGAATTTCCGCAGGATTAAGTCAGAATAGTTACCGCGGCTTGGTAAAAGTGGGTGCTAATGCCGAAAATGCCCGGAATTTCTCGCAATGCGACAGCATGCTGTTGGGCGACAAATGCGGAGCACATACTTTTCCGTACATGGAAATCAACAATGAATCGGCTATCGTAGAACACGAAGCCACCACGTCAAAAATATCCGAAGATCAGATTTTTTATTGCAACCAACGTGGCATTTCCACAGAAGATGCGATAGGTTTGATTGTGAATGGCTATGCCAAAGAGGTGATGGATAAATTACCCATGGAATTTGCCGTTGAAGCACAGAAGCTGTTGCAGATCAGTTTAGAAGGATCTGTAGGATAAATTTAAAGGACTGTTATATACAACATAATACATATCAGGATAATCATGCTTGAAATAAAAAATTTACATGTCTCGATTGATGGTAAAGAAATTTTAAAGGGTTTGTCTTTGACGGTCAAGCCGGGTGAAACACACGCCATCATGGGACCGAACGGATCGGGTAAATCAACTTTGGCATCCACCATAGTGGGAAATCCTGCTTTTGAAGTGACGAGCGGAAGTATTACTTTCGAAGGAAAAAATTTACTGGAAAAAGATCCGGAGGAACGTGCCAATGAAGGTATTTTCCTGAGTTTTCAATATCCGGTGGAGATACCCGGCGTGAGCATGGTGAATTTCATGCGTACTGCCATCAATGAGCAACGGAAATACCGGAAATTACCGCCCATGTCTGCTTCCGATTTTTTGCGTTTTATGCGTGAGAAAAAAGCTTTGGTTGATATGGATAATAAACTGACTAACCGCTCTGTAAACGAAGGCTTTTCAGGAGGAGAGAAGAAGAAAAACGAGATTTTTCAAATGGCGATGTTGGAACCCAAATTGGCCATTCTGGATGAGACTGACTCAGGCTTGGATATAGATGCCCTGCGCATTGTTGCCAATGGTGTCAATAAATTAAAAACACCCGAAAAATCAACCATTCTGATTACCCACTATCAAAGGTTGTTGGAATATATAGTGCCTGATTATGTGCATGTGTTGCATGACGGTAAGATAGTGAAATCAGGAACAAAAGAGCTGGCTTTGGAATTGGAAACCAAAGGTTACGACTGGTTGAAATAGCATCGTCTTTTGTTTAAAAATATTTTCATGGAAAAACAATATATAGAATTATATAAAGCCCATCATCAGTTGATCAAGCAAAATTCAGCGGCCATCATCAACAGGTCGCGGGATGCTGCTTTTGCCAAATTTGAAAGCATGGGTTTTCCAAGTACCAAGCATGAAAATTATCGATACACTGATTTGAAACCTATGTTTTCCCTTGATTACGGTTTGAATTTCAGAAGGTTGAATTTCCCTGTGAATCCTTATCAAACTTTTCAGTGTGATGTGCCAGAAATATATAGTTATCAGTTTTTTGTGGTGAATGACAGTTTCTATCCTCCAAAGAAAAAGCACAACGGCAGTCTCCCAGAAGGAGTTATTATCTGCGGATTAAAGGAAGCTTCGGAAAAATATCCTGAACTGGTGACACAATATTATGGTAAGTTAACCGCTCCGCAAAATGATGCTTTGATTACATTTAACGAGGCTTTTGCGCAAGACGGCTTTTTTATGTACGTTCCGGAAAATGTACATATGGATAAACCCGTACAATTAGTCAACATCATGCGTTCGGATGTGGATCTGTTCGCAAACTCACGCAATTTGATCATCATTGAGAAAGGTGCAAAAGCACAATTGTTAGTTTGCGATCATGCCATGGATGATGTGAATTTTGTGGCTAATCGTGTGTCTGAGGTGTTTGTAGGAGAAAATGCAGTTTACGAAAATTACAAATTAGAGAATACACATAATAAAACTGCAAATTTGTCAACAGTGCTCATTGATCAAAAAGAATCTTCCGATACCTTGACGAATCTCATCACCTTAAACAACGGCATTTCGCGCAACAATATTGAAGTGGAGATGAATGGTGAAAAATGTGAAGCCGAATTGTGCGGTATGATGGTAGGAGGTGGTCAGCAACAAATCGACAACCATACGACTATCAAACACAACAAACCAAACTGTCACTCCAATGAATTGTTTAAGTATGTGTTGGATGATGTTTCTAAAGGAGCATTCACTGGGAGGATTTTCGTTGAAAAAGATGCCCAGCAAACATGGGCTTATCAGTTGAACCGCAATATATTATTGAGTAAAAAAGCCAAGGTACGTACCCGTCCGCAGTTGGAAATTTATGCCGATGACGTGAAATGTTCGCATGGCGCTACCACCGGACAAATTGATGAGCAAGCCCTGTTTTACATGCGCACAAGAGGCATTTCGCTTCCGGAAGCCCGTCTGTTGCTGATGTATGCATTTGCAGCCGATGTGATTGAAAACATACGCATCCCCAGCTTAGCCAATCGTATGAAGATGTTGGTGGAAAAAAGGCTAAGGGGAGAATTGGGTATGCACGAAGGTTGTACCTTGTGTATGCATTGACAATAATTGATACGGGTTCAAGATTCTGTGATGCAGATTTCGGGCTTTAAGTTCGTCGAAGTATAAATAAATCATAAAATACTCGCTAACAAATAATAATATGCATAACTCTCCGCATTCCACACTACAAAATATGCCGCTTATCTTAGTGACAGGAGCTGCCGGTTTTATTGGCTTCCATTTAGCAAAAAAGCTGTTGCAAGAAGGTTGGCGTGTGGTTGGTTTAGATAATATCAACGATTATTATGATGTCAATTTAAAATATGCACGCCTGCGGGAATTAGGAGTAGAACGGCATAACATTCAATACAATACGCCGGTTACAAGTTCATTGCACGATAATTTCTCTTTTATTCTGATGAATCTTGAGGATGAAGCAGGCATGCAACAAATTTTTAATGCACATCAATTCGAATTTGTTTGTCACCTGGCTGCACAGGCAGGAGTGAGATACTCTTTAGAGAATCCGATGGCATATATCAACAGCAATATCGTGGGATTTACCAACATATTGGAATGTGCCAAAAATCACAATGTTAAACATGTGGTTTATGCCAGTTCAAGCAGTGTATATGGCTTAAACACGCAAATGCCTTTTTCGACTCAAGCAGAAACCAATCACCCTGTCAGCTTGTATGCAGCGACTAAAAAAAGCAATGAGTTGATGGCACATGTATATAGTCATTTGTACGATTTGCCCACTACAGGTTTGCGTTTTTTTACCGTTTACGGACCTTGGGGACGACCGGATATGTCGCCTATGCTTTTTGCCGATGCCATCATGCATGGTAAGCCGATAAAAATTTTCAATAATGGTGATATGGCACGTGATTTTACTTATGTTGATGATGTGGTTGAAGGGGTGATAAGGGTTATCAACCGACCTGCAACAAATAATGCCTTATGGGATTCAAACTTCCCTGATCCTGCCAGCTCATCCGCACCTTATCGCATCTATAACATTGGGAATTCCTCTCCCGTGCAGTTGACCGATTATGTAGAAGAATTGGAGAACGCACTTGGTAAGCGGGCAATTAAAACATTTTTACCCATGCAAGCCGGCGACATACAACATACCTTTTCTGATGTGTCCGACCTCGAAAAAGAATTTGGTTATCGCCCGAAGACCACACTGAAAGAAGGATTGAAGCAATTTGCAATCTGGTATAAAAAGGCAGTTTCAGAAAACTTATTTAATCACTTCACACCAATTGCTGAATAGTCAAATCCCAACTCCTTCAGTTCGTTCGGGTCGTATATATTACGACCGTCAATTACATAGGCTTTGTTCATCGATTTTTTGATAACACGCCAATTGGGCATACGAAATTCCTTCCATTCCGTCACCAACAGTAAGGCATCGGCATTTAATGCAGCGTCATACACATCTGTTGCATAATAGATATTTTCAATAGGTAAATGTGAAAGGCTTCGTTTCACAGTTTCTTGGGCTGTTTTCATGGCAACCGGATCAAATACCCGTATGAAGGCACCGGCTTCCAATAAAAGTTCTATCAAAACCAAAGAGGTGGCTTCACGCACATCATCGGTATTGGGTTTAAAAGACAAGCCCCACAGCGCTATGGTTTTACCTTGCAACTCACCTTGGTAATAATTGTACAACTTTTCAAATAATACGGTTTTTTGGTACGTATTGACCGCCTCCACAGCCTTGAGGACCTGTAGGTCATAACCAACTTTATCAGCAGTTTGAATCAGGGCTTTTACATCTTTCGGAAAACAAGAACCGCCATAGCCACAGCCCGGATATAAAAACTTGCTGCCGATACGTGAATCTGTACCAATACCTTTTCGTACCATATTTACATTAGCACCTAACAATTCACACAAGTTGGCAATATCATTCATAAAACTGATACGGGTAGCCAACATGGCATTAGCGGCATATTTCGTCATCTCCGCAGAACGAATATCCATAAAAATTACGCGGAAATTATTCAGCATCAAAGGACGGTATAGACGCGACAATAAATCTTTCGCCTTTTCGCTTTCGGTACCAATAACCACACGATCGGGGCGCATGAAATCGTTGATGGCATCGCCTTCTTTCAAAAATTCCGGATTGGCAGCCACATCAAAAGGTATGTCAACCCCTCGGGTTCTCAATTCTTCATGTAGAATCTCTTTAACCAAATCAGCCGTTCCCACAGGTACTGTACTTTTGGTAACCAATAGTACGTATTGTTTCATGTGCTGCCCGATGGTGCGCGCAACTTCCATTACATATTTCAAATCAGCACTTCCATTTTCATCGGGCGGAGTACCCACGGCACTGAAAACAATTTCAACATCATCCAATATTTCTTTCAACTCGGTAGTAAACTCCAATCTACCTGCCTGTACATTGCGCGATACAAGCTCTTCCAACCCCGGTTCATAAATCGGAATAATACCTTGTTTTAGGTTTTCAATTTTTTGCTTATCTACATCCACGCATACCACGTTCGCTCCCATTTCTGCCATGCAAGCTCCGGAGACTAATCCGACATATCCTGTTCCTACAATAGCGATTTTCATACGGTGATAATTTGTTTTTAAGTTAATATTGAATCAGAAAAGGTTATATAGTTAGTTTACAAAACTCATGAAGTTAAGAAAAGACAATGTCTTGATTTGTAAAGCTGAATGGTAAACAGAAGTTAAAGAAGTTAAGAAGTTAAGAAGTTAGACACTCCTCCATTAATTCTTCATTTTTCACACTATCGGTTGGTTCATCTTCATTAAACACCTCCGGTTTAGGAGGCAAATCCTTGAATGTCTTGTACACCAAATCACATTTAGGATAAATCAACACACAGGCAGTAATAAAAATAATCAAAACATCGTTTTTAAAAGAGATATTGTCTTGATACCACAACTCAACAGAACCTTTATAAGGAGAAATATGATCTCGGTAAAATGCATGTTTATCGCCATTAGCTTTAGATATCCATTTTTCTTCGTTACGGAAGATGATAGACCCTATTCCCGTAATGCCGGGAAGCGTATTGTATATGCGTTTTTTTACTTCAGGCGGATATTTCTGAAAGTCCACCGGCATTTGAGGGCGTGCTCCGACAACTGACATACTGCCTTGTAAAATATTCAAGAGCTGAGGTAACTCATCAATTTTAGTTTTTCTGAGAAAACGGCGAGAGGGAATAACGCGGGCGTCGTCATCGGTAGAAAGACTGTCTTTTCCTCCTCCATCGGAATTTCTGTACATGGTGTTTAATTTGATAATTTTAAACATCTTGTTTTTATGACCCACCCGCTCCTGGATAAAAAATAGCGGATACTTCCCGACAATGAGAAGAGCAACCAATATCACAAGTAAAAACGGAGACAAAACTAACAGTGCTGTTAAAGCTAATACGACATCAAATATGCGTTTAAAGTATTTTACGTACATACACATCAAATATTGAATCAACTTTTTTACGAACCCTGCATCTTCCCTGATGTGAATCAATTAAAAGTTCCGATTTTTCAAGGCTGGATTTAAGTTGTTGTAAATTCTCAGCAAAAATAGTATTTTATTTCATAATATTATCATAATTATTATAATTTTAATTATGTCCTTGTGTTAAAACCGGTTCTTTGTGGTGTGCATAACAAATATAACATAGCACAATATTGGGATTATGCATCGGAACAAAGAATTCTATTTTTGTGGAACAACTAAATTTGTCTAAACTAAAAAAAATGTAAACAGTATATTTCTAAACGAAATAATCATGTATTTTTCAATAGAATTACTATTTTTTTCCTATTGTAACCCTGTTTGTAACCCAAAAAATAACCCATACATATATATCTTTGATTTTTTATCGATTTTGTTGCGACAAATAGCCAATGAAAAACCAAAAACTCATTTTATTTAATTTTGCTTTTCTATTGCTCTTTTTGGTGGCAGAACAATCGTGTGTCGCCGAAACGAAATTAACAATTCCAGCAGATCTCTACAAGCCGGCATTTGAATTTGCTTTACGTGCCCCGGCGGTACTCATTAATGACTTTTATGATACGGATGACGGGGAAATGCAGAACTTCAAAGCACGTTCAGTGCTTAACGGGCTATAAAGTGTTGTTCAAAAAACTAAATAACAGAATAAATATACATATTATCATAGAGAGTAATTTTTCACTTAATCAGTTTTAATTAAAATAATTTTAAAAGGATGAAGAGCACGTACAAATCATTTCTATGGATGATGTCAATGCTGTTTTCTTTTGTTTTGATGCTACATATGACTTCTTGTGTGGAGGAAAATATCTTAAGAAAAAGAGTTGACCATAATCCGGCCTCGCCTGTTGTTGTTTCCTCTTTTTCACCTGACAGCGGACGCGTGGCAACTCAGATGTTAATTAAAGGTGAGAATTTCGGTGGTCACAAGGACAGCATTGCTGTGTTTATCAACGACATTGAAGCATCTGTAATTGGTGTTGATCCGGAAGGAACATTAATTTATTGCATCGTTCCGTCTCTGCGCGGCAACGATTTTCGTGAGGAAGGCGAAATTATTCAAGCACCTATTAAAGTGGTGGTTGGAAATTCTAATCCAAGTACTCTTGACAAAAAATTGGTATATACATTTACCAAAAACGTTTCAACTTTTCTTGGTTTTACCGATCAAGATGGTAATACTGCCATCATAGACGGTACTTTCGAAAAAGCCCAGTTCCAAAGCCCATTCTGGTTAGCTTTTGATACTGATGTTAACAGTTTGGATGAATTTGGAAAACCCAAGAAAAACATCTATCTCATTGAAGAAAATAATGGTCTTCGCTTTATCGACATGTATGAAAAGAAAGTGGAAACCATTTTTCGCACCAATTCAGATTTAAGGCGCCCACGCACCATTGCATTTACTAAAAATATCGACAATGTGCCAAATTATCGAGACACCATGATTATAGCCAATGATGGTGATGACTGGCATTGGAACGGTACAGTGATTATTCCGCGCGATTCGGTTACAAGAAAATTTACCGACGGAACACCGGTTCCCTGGAGATCTGTGATGCGTCACAAGCAATGCAACGGAGGAGCCATACACCCCACTTCGGGAGATTATTGGTTTAATTCTTACAGTAAATCGCAGGTTTACAAAGTTTTTAACCGATCCGGTCAAACATGGCGCTATGGAGGTCCTACAGCCGACAAACTCAATGAGGACGGTAAAGAAGGAATTAACTATTTCTTCCTGGTTCAGGATAATAACTGGGAATTCAATATTCAGATTGCTCCCAGTGGAAAGTTTGCTTATATTGTAAGTAAGAACCAGCATTATATTGCCAGAATGGACTATAATTTCGAGAAGAGAGCTTTTGAGAGACCACAGCCTTTTGTAGGAAGTCAAAAAAGACGGGGTTTCAAAGATGGTGTCGGGGTAGGTAACACCTTGTTCAATGAACCGCAACAAGGAGCTTTTGATAAATATGACAATTTCTACGTGTGTGACGGAGAAAACAATTGTATTCGCAAGGTTACACCTGAAGGACAAGTGTCAACCTATGCCGGAAGACCTGAAAGTGCTGCGGGATATTCAGACGGTGCATTGCGTGACGCTCAGTTTAATTCACCTTTTGGCATTATATACGATGATGACATCAATGCATTTTATATAGCCGACCGTGATAATCGTCGCATCAGATCAATCAAAGTTGAATAGTAAACCCTTAAATTGAGTAAAAAACATGAAACAGATAAAAGTTCTGATAAGTACATTATTATTCCTGCTTTGCATGATACCAAGCGCATTTGCACAGCAAGATAACAGCATACAAGTTTCGGGTACAGTAACCGATGAAAATGATGAACCCATGATAGGGGTGAATATTTATGTGAAAAACGAACCCGGATTTGGTGTAAATACTGATCTTGATGGAAAGTATTCCATCACGGTAAGAAGAAACGCCACCCTTGTTTTCTCTTATATAGGGTATGGAAAAACAGAAGTTGAAGTGGATGGTAAATCTGTCATCAATGTAAAACTGACCAGTGATGATGTGAATGTGTTGGATGAAGTGGTAATTACCGGTACAGGTGCACAGAAAAAAGCATCTATTTCCGGAGCTATTTCGACAGTTGACGTCAAAACATTAAAAGTACCAACTGCAAACATTACCAATGCTTTGGCGGGTAATATCGCCGGGGTAATTTCCATGCAGGTTTCCGGTGAACCCGGCTCCAACCAATCTGAGTTCTGGATTCGCGGTATCTCAACTTTCGGTGCCGGCACAGGAGCTTTGGTGTTAGTGGATGGTTTCGAACGTCCGTTTAATGAAATCAACATTGAAGACATTGAATCGTTCTCTGTATTGAAAGATGCCTCTGCTACTGCTATTTATGGTGCCAGAGGTGCTAACGGGGTAATTATCATCACAACCAAGAAAGGTGATGCCGGAAAAATCAATATCAATGGTAAGGTTGAATACGGTTATAACACCCGTACCCGAACTCCTGAGTTCGTGGATGGAATTACTTACGCACAGTTGCTGAATGAAGCGAGGCGTACACGGAACCTTGAACCACTCTACAACGACATTGAAATGCAAATTATCGAGAACAATCTCGACCCTGATCTCTATCCGAATGTCAACTGGAAAGATATCCTTTTAAAAGACGGTGCAAATTCATATAGGGCATCCATCAACTTGAGCGGTGGAGGTGCTACAGCCCGCTATTTTGTATCGATGAGTTATATGAGTGAAGAGGGGATGTATAAAACAGACGAGATGCTGAAAGATTACAATACGAACAGCAACTTGGAACGTTACAACTATCGTATGAACACCGATATTGACATTACACCTTCTACAATATTGCGAACCGGTGTATCAGGATTTCTTGAAAGACAAAATCGTGCCGGTTTGTCGCAGACATACACTGTTTATGGGAATATTGAAGATCCGGAACTGACCACCAGGATTGTAAATGCTGAAGGTATAAACATATGGAAATCCATAACGGGATATTCTCCTCTGGCAACGCCCCTGACTTATTCTAACGGATTGACCCCTGCTTATGGTACCGGTGAGTTGACCAACCCCTGGGTGTTAGCTACTCAAACCGGTTATAACGAATCTTGGCGCAGCAAGGTAGAAACCAATATCACTTTGGAACAAAACTTTGATTTTATCACAAAAGGTTTGCGTTTTGCAGGACGTTTTGCTTTCGACTCCGACAGCCGTAACAACATCAAGCATGTTCGCTGGCCTGAGCAACACAATACCCAACGCCGACGTGACAGTAGCGGAGATTTAGTTTTTTTCCGTGTTTCTACACAAAGGCTCATGGAACAAGAATCGGATTCGTGGGGAGAACGCATTTATAACCTCGAAGGTGAACTAATCTATGACCGGAAATTCTTAGACACTCATAATGTTAACCTTTTCTTGAAATACTCACAAAGAGAACAGGCTGAAACCTCTGATGTGGGCAATAATATCGCGCGTGGAATTCCTCGTCGCGACCAAGGTGTGTCGGGACGTGTTTCCTATGATTTTAAAAGCCGGTATTTTATTGAGTTCAATGGGGGTTATACCGGATCTGAAGTTTTCAAAACCGGACAACAATTTGGTTTCTTCCCCGCTATTTCAGGAGCATGGAATATCTCTGAAGAACCGTTCATCAAAGAAAATATTCATTTTTTCGACCTGTTGAAAATTCGTTACTCCTATGGAGAAGTTGGTAACAATAAAATCAGTCATGACGTGCGCTTCCCTTACATGGGAGCCATCGGTACAGTTGGAGGATACAATTATGGTGACCTTAACAGTCCCAACTACAGTGGCCTGGCAAGTGAAGGAAGTCTGTCCAACTATCCCGGTTTACATGTTTCTGTTTTAGCTGCCGATTATCTCAGATGGGAAGTAGCAACCAAACAAAACCTTGGTTTAGACTTTAACCTGTGGAACAATAAAATCTCAGGAGCATTCGACGTATTTAAAGAAGTACGCAGTGATATTTATATGCAACGCAAACACCTGTCGCAAATAACAGGTCTGAGCAATGCAGCACAACCATGGGCTAATATAGGTAAGATGGAAAACATGGGTTTTGACGGACAATTCAACTACAATCAAAAAATTGATCAGGTAGATATAACCATGCGTGGTAACATTACCTACACCCGTAATAAGGTGCTGGAATATGACGAAGAAGCAAATGCACTTCCTTATAAAATGACACAAGGCTACCGTTGGCAACAAGCAAAAGGCTTGATAGCACTCGGTTTGTTTGAAAGTTATGAAGAAATTCGCAACAGTCCAAAACAAGAATTCGGCCCATACATGCCCGGAGATATCAAATATAAAGATATAAACGGTGACGGTATTATTAACAGCAATGATGAAGTAGCAATCGGATCTACCCGTGTGCCAAACCTTATATATGGAGTTGGAGTATCGGCAACCTGGAAAGGTCTTGATGTGAGCGTGCACTTCCAGGGTGCAGGAAAATCATCGTACTTTATCAATGGTCCGGCAGTTTATCCGTTCTCGGAAGTTCGTGCAGGCAATACACTTCCCTGGGGAAACATATTGACCGATGTAGTGGGAAATTATTGGAGTGAAAGCAATCCGAACCCAAATGCAAAATATCCGCGCTTGAGCTATGGCGGAAATGCCAATAACTATCGTGCCTCTACGTACTGGCTGCGCGACGGAGCTTATCTGAGGTTTAAAACCTTAGAATTAGGATATTCTGTGCCGAAAAGAATCATCAACCTTTGGCATATCAACAATATACGGTTATATATGATCGGGTCTAATCTCTTGACCTGGGATAGTTTGAAACTCTGGGATCCTGAATTGGGTAGCGGTAACGGTATGGCTTATCCGATTACAAAAAGTGTAACGGTAGGTATGACAATCAGCTTATAATTAGAAAGGAAAATAAATTACTAACGTATGAAAACGAAAATAAATAAACTCAAAGTCAGATTAATTTCCGCACTGGTAATTTTGGCAGTAATGCTTTCATTCAATGCTTGTGCTGATTATTTAAAGGTGGATCACCTTCTGAGCGATCAGCGCGATTTGCAGGATGTATTTGAAGATATGGATTACTCCAAACAATGGTTGGCCGGTGTTTACAGTCATCTGCGCAATCGTGACAACTGGGATGTATGTATCAAAGAGCAAAATGCTAACCAGTTTAATTTTATCTCCGATGATATGTACTATACAGACCGTGAAAAGGCAGATGATTATGTCTTTGGTCAGTTGGCATCGTACAGGATTTACCGCGGAGGTCAGTACACCGAACAGTTCCTGCAAGAGCAATGGAGAGTATGTTTTATCGGTATCCGGAATGCTTCCATTTATATTCATAATATTGATCAGTTGATGAACGGCGACAATATTCGCGAAGCAATGGATGAAACTCAGCTTCGGCAATATATCAAAGAGACAAAAGCTGAAGCCCGCTTTTTACGGGCATACTATTATTGGCAACTGCTTCGTAAATATGGTCCCATACCTATTTTACCGGACGAAGGTGTTGATTTTACTGCCAGTTACGAAGATCTTTCCATCCCCCGCAGTCGTTATGATGTGTGTGTGGATTATATTGCTGAAGAATTGGCTTTAGCTGCTCGTGATTTACCTCTTGACCGCAGCAACCGTGAAATTCTAAAACCTACTAAAGGTGCTGCATTAGCAGCCCGCGCTAAAGTGTACCTGTTTGGTGCAAGTCCTCAGTACAATGGAAACAATAGCGACTGGGCTAAAAAATTAATTAGCTATGACGGAACGCCCTTGATTGATCCTGAATACAAAGAAGAACGCTGGGCAAAAGCCGCCGCTGCTGCTAAAGAAGTGATGGATTTGGGAGTATATAAATTATACTCTGTTCCTAAAAATACGGAAGGATCCGGTAATATGAAAGGTGCACAGGGATCCGCATTGGGATTTGATTATTATAAATATCCGAAAACCATAGAGCCGGGTGCCAGCATTGTGCAAGACGGGAAAGGGTGGAAAATTGAATATAAGACTGTTCCGGGTTATTCTGATCAACCCTTCAACGATGGAGCAGAAGGATGTGGCTGGGCCAATATTGACCCGACCGAATCGTATCGTCAACTCTTTGACGGTTCATTATCGGCTTATGCTAATCCTGAATTGATTTTCTCACGCGGATATGGTGACATCATAGACAATCTTTCTTTACATCAGATGCCGCGTTCCCTCGGTGGATGGAACTGCCACGGTTTAACACTCAAAATGTACGATGCTTACTACATGGCTGATGGTACTGATTTCTTCCGCTATAAAGAAGGAATGGATGAAGATGGAAATCTATTTTATTACAGCGATCCTGCTGCTGAAGTTCCTGCTTGGGGGGAAGCCTTTACACAAGCTGCCACTACTCGTGGCTACGATTATTACACGAAATGGGCACCACTGCCTCCGGGCGTATCTTTGCAAAATGCCAATCGGGAACCGCGTTTTTATGCGTCTGTTGCATATAACGGAAGTGTATGGGAAAATGAAGGAACCAATGTGAATGACAAGAAACGATACACTCAAGTGTTCATTTATCGTAACGGTGGTGACGGTAAAGATGCTTCGGGTTTCTATTATTGGACCGGAATTGGGATTCGTAAATACTATCATCCCGAAGATTGGTCGGGAGCACGCGTCAGAAAACCTGAACCTGCTATCCGTTATGCGGATGTATTGCTTACTTATGCAGAAGCACTCAATGAATTAAGCAGCACCTATAATATTCCTGCATATGATGGAATAGGGGTAGTTACGGTAAGCAGAACCCAAAGTGAGATCAGCAAAGGTTTGCGTCCTGTACGTGTTCGTGCGGGGTTAACAGACTTTACCGATGACCATTTCGGAGATAAAGACGAAATGCGCAAACGCATCAAACGCGAATGGCAAATTGAGTTCATGGGAGAATCGCATCGCTACTACGATCTGCGCCGCTGGAAAGACGCTGAACGAGAAGAATCCATGCCTGTATGGGGATTCAATATGGATATGACAGGACCTTTGAGCTATAATGCTGCCGATAACCTGCAAAGGGACTTGTGGCAAATCCCAACCGAGATTTCACTCGTTCCTGCAATTTTTTCCGAAAAGATGTATCTCTGGCCCATTTCACGGGATGAATTGAGAAGAAATAGAAAATTGACACAAAATCCCGGATGGAAAACATTTGAAGAATAAATTAAATGAATAAATAAAGGTATGAAAAAAACAGTATTATATACACTAATGGTTCTTGCAGGCATTGCTTTTTATGCCTGCCAAGACGAATGGAAACATGAACAGTACCATAAATATGTTTCGTTTGTACGCTCAGGCTATTCCGAAACTTATTTAAACACAAACACAAAAGATGGCATTATTCATTATAAAATTCCTATAGAAATTAGCGGTTCAATTGTCAATGATCGGGATGTAGTTGTTAAAGTAGAACTTGACCCTGATACACTCATTGCCCATAATAGAACAACGTTTTATACCCGCGATGATTTGTATTTTAAACTGTTAGACGATCAGCACTACAATTTTCCAAACGGAACAACTGTTACCATCCCTGCAGGAAGTGATGTGGCTTATCTCGACATCAATTTTGATATCAATAATTTGGATTTGGTAGAGAAATATATTCTGCCCCTGACCATATCTTCTACGTCAGAATATATTCCTTCACCTAAAATGCATTACAAAAAGACACTGATGCGTATTATTCCTTTTAACTATTTCTCAGGGACTTATTCGGCAGGAGCCGGAATCATCACAGCAGAAGGCGATCCGACACCTACCTCAAAAGCTACTCGTGAAATGCGCGTGGTCAGCGACAGTACCGTATTCTTCTATGCCGGTCTGTGTGAAGAAGATGCGCGCGACCGGGCTACTTACAAGGTGAAGGCTACATTTAATCCCGACAACACCATTTCTTTTGAAGCCGATAGTGCCAAAATTGAATTTACACCGGATCCTGCAAAATGTAGTTGGAGCATAAAAGAAGAAATGGATGCGTTACAACCTTATCTGATGATACGCACAGTAACAATGGCACTGCAATACAGCTACAAGGATGTAACCAATCCGAGCTATACGGTTAAATACACCCTGAAAGGATCTTATACGCTGGAACGTAGAAGAAATACACAAATTCCGGAAGAGGACCAACAAGAAATATTTGAATGGTAATATAAATCCCTAAAGCAAACAGGGAAAGGTGTTTGCAATTAATACATTTATTATATTATAATAATTCACAAATTTAAATCTAAATTTATGGGTACAAGTAAGACTTATTTATTAATGGCGTGTTTGTCTTTATTTTTGTGGCAAACACAGGCGCAATCGCTTGTAGAGGTGTACAAAGGAACCTCTCTGCCAACCGAACAAGGTTGGAAAGAATTGCGCTTCGACGACACGATGGTATGGGAAGAAGCAACCAAAAATTTGCTTGCCCCTGCCTCTGAACTATCAGCCGTGGCTGCTTCAGCACTTAAACTAAAAGTGAATGAAGCTCTTGATGAATATGGTTATCCACTTTATTCTCAGTTGGGCTGGTATAAGACACGCACCGGTTTCTCGCCGGCTATTGGTTTTACCATAGAGTTTAAAGCTAAAGTAATTAACTCGCCTGATGGTGCTTTTACTGTTTCAGGTGTTGGTGCAGGTAAAGGATTCCGCCTGACATTCTCAAACAACAAACTCGCTGAACATGCTAATGTGTTGGACAAAGAACGTGTACTGAGTACAACTGATAACACGGATGGCTTTCATGTTTATCGGGTAGCAGTAGCTCCTGATGACAAAGTAAGGGTATGGCGAGATGGTGACTTATTAGGAGAATTACCTTTACAATCGTTCAAACTTGATAACATCCTGACAGATGGTGGATTTGAGAAAGGACTTAGTCCTGAAGATTACGGATGGTCCTGGATGGATGAGAATAAACCCGGTACATTGACAGTTTCCAATGCTCCCGAACACGTTCATACCGGCGACTACGGCTTGTTTGTGGACAAAGGATTTTTCAAAAATGAATTTATCCCTGTAAAACCGGGTGCTAAGTATGACATGTCAGCCTGGATGAAGACAATTTATTATCCTGAAAGTGGGTGGAGGGATATCAACGGATGGTTTGATCCTGCCGCCAACAAGGCTATTTATTTTATTGCCGACAGAAATAACCCTAACTGGAAGTTTTACGAAAGATTAAATATGGAAGGTGGTGCCGGATTCCAACGTATGATATTGGAAACACCTACCAGTAATTTGAATGTGAACCAAATGGCGTTTGATGACTTACATTTTAGCGAACGCATTACTGCTTCACGCATTCCGGAAGGTGCCGTGAATCTTTTCCCGAACGGAGATTTTGAAGATCCTTGCTACCAATATTTTCCCGAAGGCGATCCACGTAATGACACTTGTATTGTAAGTCCTGAATATTATCGTTATTCAGCAGATGCTTATTACGGAGGAATTCCGGATGATGACGCAAATTGGTTTTCTCCTCCGTTCACAGCAGAACATAATGCTGCGCCTTTCTGGCACCCATTCTGGGGCGCACGCGTACGTATGCAGTATTCGCAACAACCAGGAAATAGCGAAGCCGGTCCTCATTGGGCACGTGGTCAATATTCCTTGCGGTTCTTCAACTGTTTTGGATTTAATACGCCTTACGGCACTGATTTTACCGGAGGAGCTGATCAGAACAGAGGTAGTAACAGCAATATTAAAACTGTTCCTATTCAATTAGATGCCAATAAGACCTATACCTTCTTGTTCTCTTACCATTTTGCTATTTGGCCCAATGACCGTTTAATTTTAGTAGTTAAGAACGGAGAACAAGAATTATTCAGAAGAACTATCAACAATTCTGAATATCCGGATTGGGTTGACAGAGCTATTACATTTACAACTGACGCTGACAACCACGCACTACAAATTTTAACCGAACGTGATGGTAGTACTCCGGGTCTTATCTATTTCGATGATTTCTTCTTGTTTGAAGGTGAATTGTTACCCGAAGACAATACACATCTCTTCTTTGGAAAACAAACCAACACCAAGGGTGCTGAAGTTGATATTGAATACATCAAAATTGATAATACAGGTGCTTATGCTCCTGACGGATCAACATTCAGCGCTAATTACGAAAAGAAAACAGCTCCTTTGATGACACAATGGGGTGAAGATCTGGATCCCGAAAATCCTATCTTAAATGAATATCCTCGTCCGCAATTGAAGCGCGAAGGATGGACCAACCTGAACGGTACCTGGGATTATACCCGAAAAGCAAAAGAAGATTTTGGAACTTATAAGGCTACAGATACTTATCGTCAGCAAATCTTAGTTCCATTCCCCATCGAATCTGCTTTATCAGGTATTATGGATGACGATTACACCACTCAAAACAAAGCGTATGCATACAAACGGATTGCAACTATCGCAAAACCGACAGACAACAAACGTGTTATGCTTAATTTTGGTGCGGTTGACTGGCACAGTATTATATTTATAAACGGTGGAAAAGTAGCAGAACATAAAGGTGGATTTGATCCGTTCTCTATTGACATTACCGATGCATTAGATGCAGACGGACAACAAGAAATCGTAGTGCATGTGTTTGACCCGACAAGAGGCGGACAGCCTTCAGGAAAACAATCCATAAATCCGGGCGACACTTGGTACTCACCTGCTACAGGTATCTGGCAAACAGTGTGGACAGAAGTAGTGAATCCTACTCATGTAACCGACATTCAGTTGACCCCTGTAAATAACAATGCAGTAAGAGTAAAAGTTGAAGCCGCCAATGCAGCGGGTGCAACAGCTACCGTAAAAGTATTCGATGGTGCAAATGAAGTAGCATCTGCCGATGTAAATGTTGGTGCTGAAACTTCCATTTCTATTACCAACGCAAAACTTTGGTCACCGGACACACCTTTCCTCTACAAAGTAACCGTAGCATTAAAGAAAGATGGTGCAACAACCGACAACGTTTCTTCTTACTTCGGTATGCGGAAGATTGAAGTGAAAAAATTGCGTAACAAGCCGTTTATTTACGTGAACGATGAACCTACATTCAACTTTGCTACATTGGATCACGGTTATTTCCCAGATGGAATTTATACGCCGGCTTCTTATGATGTTATGCGTTTTGATCTTAAGAAATTGAAAGAGCTTGGTTTCAATGCCATACGTAAATTTGAGAAAGTTGAACCGGCTATCTGGTATCATTTGGCTGACTCACTTGGTTTCCTTGTTTGGCAAGATATACCGGCAGCACATGTAGGCACGCCTATAAATGAATTAAACACAGAGGCAGCCCGCAAAGCCAATTTCTTACGGGAAACTGCTGCTATAACAAAGAGTATCCGCAACTTCCCGTCTATTGTTACTTGGATTGGCATCCATAATGATTGGGGACGTTACGGCTACAACCATGTGAAAAATATAGTTGACCTGTTCCGTAGCCTGAACGACGGAAGATTGATCTTACCTGAATCAGGAGACGATAATTACGAATTAGGAGATGTGGTTTCAAGTCATGGAACTCCTCCTGTATTACACAGTAATCCGTATAACGAACGTGCTTCTATTTGCGGTATTACCGGTAGATACAATTACGTAATCAATGGACATGTGTGGAACACCAGTAGTTCAAGTACCATTAATGATGACGAATCTTATGCGGAAGCTTTAAGTGGATTTGGTTCTGCATTAAGAGATTTGACATTACAAGGAATCTCCGGTATAGCCATGGTACAAACCACTGACTGCGAAGATGAAGTAAACGGTTTAATAACTTACGATCGTAAGGTATATAAAGCCGGGACACAGTCTGAAGCAGCATTGAAATCCATTATAGAATTTATGAAATCCAAAATTACTGCTCCAATCTTAAAAACGAGCGGACAGGGCGGTGAACTTTGGATGTATAAGAGTGGTGATAAAGATGCTGTTGTAGTACCTGATGACTGGTATTCCAATATGAGTCTGGATGAAAGTGACTGGGAAGTAGGTCGCTCTGCATTCGGAGGCAATATGAGCAGGGGTTTCCCATGGTACACACCATGGAAGGGTGACAATAAAGAGCTTTATGCACGTAAAAAAGTATTCATTCCTGCATTGGAAGAAGGTGATAAATTGTACTTCAAAATTTTCTATGATGAAGATTATGAATTCTATATCAACGGTGTGTTAGCTCATATGAATACAGGTTGGAGCACCGACTATGTAAGCTTCGAAATTTCCGATGAAGCTAAAGCAGCCATCAACTACGGAGGTGAAAACTTGTTTGCAATTCATATTGTGCAAAATAGCGGAGGTTCTTGTATGGATATGGGTGTAACTGCCGGAAACATATCCAAAGACATCACTTATGAAGAGCCGGAAACTGATCCCATTTGGATTGATATTGAAACCGCTGAAGATTGGATGAATATCGCAAACAACCTGGATGGTTTCTATCGCTTAACCGCTGATATAGACTTGTTTTATGGGGAGTATACACCAATTGGCAATACCGATACACCTTTCAGAGGATATATTGATGGACAAAACCATACTGTAATATGTCCCGAAATCAATGGTGGCGATAGAACCGGATTGTTTGGATATGCAGACGGAGCACATTTCACCAACTTACGCTTCACCGATGCTGCCGTTAATGGTGGCGCCGATGTGGGTGTATTGCTTGGTCGCGGTAAAGGTATTACCGTTGAACATGTAGTGTTCGACGACGGAGATTATCAAACTGAAGTGGGTGGCCGAGACCATGTGGGTATAGTTGCAGGTATGCTCGAAAGTGGAAAGCTCTCAACCATTAAAGACGTGTATGTGGTTAACGGTAAAGTTGAATCCACAGAATTTCAAGCCGCCGGTTTAGTAGGTATTATTTGTGATACGCGTATCATTAATTCTTACTTTACAGGTACAGTGTCCATTACACACGAAAACTACTTGCAATCCGGAGATCGTGATGCAGCAGGTATAGTAGCCCGCACCGAGGGAGGCAAAAACTTCTTCAATGGGGTTATGTCGCTTGCTGATGAAGTGGTGAGTGCTTCCGGTAATGAATTCGTTGCCTTTAATGGTGGTGGATATATCGTAATCGACTCAACTACTTGTTTTGCTCGCAACGATATGACCTTAGACCAAATCTTCAACCCAAATCGTGGCGGAATGTTCGCACGTGCTACAAGTGACATGAAGAAACCTGTTTCGGATTTCCAAGGGTACTCATTGTACAAGAGAGCCGGTTGGGATATGACCAATGTATGGGGAATTCCTGCAGACGGAGGTTATCCAATCTTTAGAACAATCGAGGGAGTTGAATTTGCTCAAGACGACTCGGCAGTTCCATCTGTTGAATACGTAAATGACCTGAAAGTTTATTCGGTAGCCGGAAATATCGTTATGTCTGCTTCGCAACCTACTGCTGTATGGATTTACAGTTTGGAAGGTGCATTAGTAGAACGTACTGATATTAACGGAACGCAAACTTTGGCTATTCCAAGTGGAGTTTACATTGTTAAGTCCGCTGCCAACGGAATAGTGAAAGCTTCGAAAATAATCAATCGATAAACTTTGTATCATCTTTGTGCCTCTTGGTTGAGGCACAAAGAACAAATTAAAAATTTAATTTACACTCATAATAATTTGACAATGACCTCAATACACAAACAAATTCAAACTATTGTATTGGTATGTGCCGCGCTGCTTTTTCAGCAGCCTGCTTTTACGCAAACTCCTTATCAAAAGAAAACGGCAAAATTAATGACCCCATGGGGAGAAGCACTACAAGCAACGGATCCAATCTTTCCGGAATATCCGCGCCCACAGATGGTGCGGGAGAACTGGTTGAACCTCAACGGAATCTGGCAATTTCAACCGGCCGAAAGCTTTAACGAAACACTCCCTTCCGGAAATCTTGCACGTGAAATTTTAGTTCCTTTCCCCATCGAGTCTGCCTTGTCGGGAATCATGGAACACCACGAAAACATCTGGTACAAACGCAAATTTACCATCCCCTCCGAATGGGCAGGACAAAAAATATTACTCCATTTCGGTGCTGTTGATTATCTTTCCGAAGTGTTTATCAATGGTGTAAGCGTAGGAACCCACCAAGGCGGATATGATCCGTTTTCATTCGATATTACTGAATATCTAACAGAAAGCGGAGAGCAAGAGATTGCTGTCAAGGTGAACGATGAGACTGATGCCAAAGGTTATCCACGCGGTAAACAAACCCTCTATCCGGGCGGTATCATGTACACCTCAACTACCGGCATCTGGCAAACCGTGTGGTTAGAAGCCGTGCCACAAAGCTATATCGCTGAATTCAGGATGGTTCCTAATATAGACGGAGCCATACTTAAATTTCACCCAACCCGTACCGAAGGTTATATAAGAGGCATGAAGCTGCGCTTTAAAATCTTCGACAACGGAGTTGAAATAGTTGATTTTGAAGAACAACATAGTAAACTTGGAGGTATTGACATTAACATTCCACAACCACTTAAATTGTGGTCACCCGACAGTCCCTTCCTGTATGACATGAAAGTATATCTTGTGAATGGTAACGAAGTATTGGATTCAGTTTCCACCTATTTTGGCATGCGCAAAATTTCAAAAGAAATGGTGGATGGCTATCCCAAAATGATGTTAAATAACGAATTTCTATTCCACATGGGTCCTTTGGATCAAGGATTCTGGCCCGATGGCATCTATACGGCTCCAACCGATGAAGCTTTAAAATTTGATATTGAGCTGATGAAAGAATTGGGTTTCAATATGGTGCGTAAACACATTAAAGTGGAACCACAACGTTGGTACTACTGGTGTGATAAACTTGGATTACTGGTGTGGCAGGATATGCCTTCCATGAACTCTTACATCAACACTAACCTTCGTCCTGTTCCACCGCAAGAACGAACTGCTTTCAAAAATGAATTGGAAGCCATGATCAAAACTCATTGGAACTCACCTTCCATCATTTCATGGGTGGTCTTCAACGAATACCAAGGCTCACATGATGAAGGAAGTTTAGCCAATTATGTGAAAAGCCTGGATAATTCGCGTTTGGTGAATATCAACAGTGGCGGTGATGCACGCTATGGAGTTATCAATACTGATATACGCGACTACCACAACTATCCGCCTCCGGTTGCTCCCAAGCCCAATCAAACAAACTCCCAAATTCTTGTTTGTGGTGAGTATGGTGGCATCGGTTATTACGAAAGCGGACATATTTGGCAAGAAGGCAATCCTTACGAAACCGTAAACAGCTACGCTGAATTGCTGAGCAGATATACTAGATATGCTGAAATGTTAGTGTTTTTTAAAAGCAACAGAGGTCTAAGTGGAGCTGTATATACGGAAATTACAGACGTAGAAATGGAGTTAAACGGGTTCATTACTTATGACCGCAAGGTTGTAAAAGGGAACACATCTGATTTCTATGCAGTTAATCAACGCATTATTCATGATTTTGAGTATTATAATGATGTAGTTCCTACTTCTGAAGAAACCCAACAAACCTGGAAATATACTTTAGTACAACCGCCTGTTTTAAGCTGGTACACTAAAGATTTTGACGATTCTGCGTGGGATACGGGACCAGGTGGCTTCGGTACGGAAAAAACACCGGGTGCTTATATCGGAACAGTTTGGGACACAAAGAATATCTGGCTGCGCAGAAAATTTAATTTACCGGCTGACGCGCTTGATAATGGTGAATTGATGCTAAAAGTGCATCACGATGAGGATGTGAAAGTATATATCAATGGTGTATTAGCCCTTGAATTGTCGGGATATACCGGTGATTATGCTTTCTATGACATCTATAACAGAGCTAAGGAAGTGTTGGTGTTGGGGGGTGAAAACACCCTTGCAGTGCATTGTAAACAAACTACCGGCGGACAGTATATAGATGTGGGTATTTCAGTTAAGTTAAATCAAGAAAATGACCCGGGTTCCGGCATAAACGAAGTACTAAAAAAAAAACTGAGACTGTATCCAAATCCCGCTAAGAATGTATTGTATGTAGAAAAACATAAGAACGTTGAAATAACAGGCATTTATGATGTGCTTGGAAACTTAGTGAAAGCAACATCTCATGAAGAAACTATAGATATTTCAAATCTTGCAAAAGGGATATATTTCCTAAACATTAAAAATGACGGAGTGCATGATGCAGTCTCTTTTGTGAAACAATAATTTTTAATTATTTAATTTTTTACTTTATGAAAACAAAACTTTTACTTTTAAGTTGTGCAGTTCTCCTGTTTGCAGGACCGAGCTTCGCAGAAATTTCCGAAAAGATATATTCGGGAGGAACGTTGCCGACCGAGCAGGGTTGGACTGAGTTGAAATTGGATGCAACCATCAATGATGTGGCTGCTCCTACTACTTTGACTGCCGGAAGTGGTGTATTAAAATTGACTTCCAATAATGCAGCAGATCAATTTTCTCAATTGATGTGGTATAAAACCGGTTTGAATTTAAATTTGAATACAGGCTATACCATCGAAATCAAGGCTAAGGTTACTGCAGCCGACAAAACAGCAGCTTTCAACGTTCAAGGTTATGACAGAGATGGTAAAGGATTCCGCATTGGTATTTTGAAAAATGCCGTTACTGAATTGACGAATCCGTTTGCTGCCACTAATGTGGTTGCTAACGAACTGACAAATGATGACGCTTTTCATGTATTCCGTTTTGCTTTCGCTCCTACGGGAACAGCAACGGTGTATCGCGATGGAGTTGAAATTGGCACTTTCCCGATTTCAAGCTTCCGGTTTGACAATAGCATTGAAAACGGAGGTTTTGAAGATGCGGAATTTCCTGATTTCAAGAGTAACGGAATTTTAACCCGCCTCGAAAAAAATGATGATCTGAGCAATCTGAATAATTATAATAAAGTTCGCTATGGTAATTATGCTTTAGAAATGTATAATAATGGTTTGGTGACAAATGACTGGAGCAACATAGAAGGTGCCAGCACCCGACAAATTGCCGTAAAGCCGAACACAGATTATGAACTATCCATCACCCGCCGCCGCACATTAAGTGAACCCTGGTGCTGGCGTGATATGGGTGCATTCTACGACTTTCAAAAAGGTACATTAGATGGCGAAGACAAACGCGATCAAAATGTTACCTGGGGAGGTTTTGACCGCATGTGGCAAACCCATGCGCACAATTTCACCACCCCTGCCGAGGCAAAAACCGTTCGCCTGGAATTTCCGACATGGAGACGTGACGGAACAAAAGATCAAAACACCTGCTCTTTTGACAATATTACTTTACGTGAAAAACTTCCTGTAAGTTATGGAGTACCTGTAACCGTTCAGCATGGTCTTCCCGAACCGGTTTTCCACGACGGATATGTAAATCTGATAGCAAATGGTGGTTTCGAGGATTGGGAAATGAATAACGACGGGACACCCTATACATGGGCATTAAGTGATCCGGCACAGCAGGGTGGTAATACTCCTTATGCTGCTAATACTTTGTGGAATACCAATACAATCCGTATTCAACGCAGCCCTCAGGGTAATGATGAGGTATATGACGATTTTGCACGCAGCGGCAGTGCTTCCATACGTTTTACTACAGACGGGAACAAAAACAATAATTTTGATTTTGCCAAAGAATTGGAAGCTAATAAAACCTATCGCTTTAATTTCTGGCATCGCAGTCCGAAATGGGATGATTGGGGTTGGTTGAAAGTAAAGATAGGCGAAAATGTTATTTGGAGTCACGAATTAAAAGGTAGAAATAATGTATGGGCAAACTGTGATTTATTCTTTACCACAACTGAAGAAAACAAGACTTTGCATCTTTACACCACATCTGAAGATCATGGAGACTGGTGGAATCTGTATTTAGATGATCTTGTATTATATGAAGTAACCGGGGCTATTGATCCGGTTATCGAAGGCAAAACAAACTTAATAGTCAATGGTGGCTTTGAAGATACAACAATCGATAATGAAGGTAATCCGTATCAATGGGCATTGGCTTCCGAGCGTACAGAAAATGACATAAACTATCCGATCAAGCATAGTGATATTTGGGGCAATGTAGTACGCATTCAAGACAAACAAAAACACATTGACACCGGAAAGAACTGGGCACACAGTGGAAATAATTCTTTACGTGTTTCCTATTTGGACAACTGGAATGAAGGTCAAATATTTGAATTCGGAGAACTCAAAGGTGCAGTTCAACCGAAAGCATATCAAAGCAACATAAATTTCACCAAAGAATTAGAGCCGAATAAGACCTACACATTCGTGTTCTGGTTAAAAGCAGCAAACTATCCTGACAGAGGAAAATTGGCTATTGCAAACGGCGATGTACGTCTGTGGGACGAACAATTATCTACCAAGTACATTAACTGGACCCGTCAGCAAATTACATTTTCCACCAATGCAGCTCATCACACCCTGCGTATGTTCACTGAATTTAGTGGTTGGTTCAACTTCTATCTGGATGATTTATTCTTATTCGAAGAAGCTGAATACGATGCCGGCTTAGCTCCTGCAACAACCGGAGAATCGTTTATTGCTTTCGGTAAATCAACCGGGGCTTCCAGCACAAATGCTGAAATAGAATACCTTGCCTTAGATAATACCGGAGCTTATGCACCCGACGAAAAGATTATCGTTCATACTGAAAACGCAGTAATCAGTAATACAAGGGTATATTCGAATAACCGTCAGTTGGTAGTTTCAACTGCTAATCCGGCTGTAGTTTCAATTTACAACACCTTAGGTATGTTGATTGAAACCGTACAAGTAAATGGTCGCAAAGCATTTGAATTGCCTGCCGGTGCTTATATTGTTAAATCTGTAACCGCTAACGGAAAGACTGATACGATCAAAGCATTGAATCGGTAAGATAAGATAAACAGGTGCTTTTTAAAACATAGAAAGCACCTGTTTTATACAAGAATATAAATCCTTGTCTCCCCCGGGTGGCGGAAACATGGATTTATATTTTTAAATCATTTTTAAACAGCAATATCCCGATATGAAACGCACAAACTGTACAAACAGATATTTAGGACTCTTTACGGTTTTGGGTACAACAACACTATCCTTGTTGGCACAAGAAAAACCGAATGTTATTTTGATTTTGGCCGATGATATGGGATATTCCGACATCGGATGTTATGGAGGAGAAATAGAGACGCCCAATCTGGATTCTTTGGCTCAGCAAGGTATTCGTTATTCTCATTTTTACAATGGAGCCAGAAGTTGTCCGACACGGGCAGCCCTGATGACCGGACTATATGCCCATCAGGCAGGCATCGGTTGGATGACAAACGCCCATGAAAGCATCAACGGTGCTTACGAAGGAGACCTGAGCAAAAACGCCCTGACCATAGGTGAATACCTGAAGCAGGACAACTACAAAACTTATATGATTGGTAAATGGCATCTGACCAGCTACCGGAAGGTTAACCACAAAGTGAAGGACAACTGGCCTTTACAAAGAGGATTCGATGAATTTTACGGCATAGTGGGCGGAGCAGCCAATTACTTTACTACCCCGGTCAATATCGGGAATGCCGATGGCGTAGAACAAAGCACTCCCGGCTTTTATTTTACCGATGCCATCAGTGATCAAACAGCAGAATTTATCAGAAACAATGGCGATGATCCTTTCTTTATGTATGTTGCCTACAATGCTCCTCACTGGCCCTTACATGCCAAAACTGAAGATATCGCCAAGTATGACGGCAAATATAGTGTCGGATGGGACCAGATAAGAGCAAATCGATTTGACAAACAAAAGGCAATGGGCTTGTTTGACGACAGCTACCACCTTACTGTCCGAGACAGTCAGGTAGTTCCCTGGGAAGACGTACCAACCTTAACCGGTGGTGACAGAAACAATCCCGAGCTTTGGGAAAAACGCATGGAGATTTACGCAGCTCAGATAGATGCGATGGATCAAGGTATAGGACGCATTGTACAAGCACTGGAAGAAACAGGAAAACTTGAAAATACAATTATCTTCTTTCTCAGCGATAATGGAGCCTGCGCAGAAGCTCTGGGATCAGACGATTTGGCAAACATGACCGGTGCAGCGAGTACTTATGAAAGTTATCGCCGTCACTGGGCCAACGTCAGCAGCACACCTTTCCGCGAATACAAACACCACGCTCATGAAGGAGGTATCAATACGCCTCTTATTGTGCACTGGCCCAATGGGATCAAGAACGGAAACGGCCGATTTGTTCGTACCACAGGACATATTATCGATATCTACAAGACCATAGCAGATATTACAAATATAGACTACCCGGGAACCTATCAAGGCAACACCATTCATCCTCTACAGGGTGAGAGCCTCCTACCCGATTTCCAGGAGGAAACAAAGGTTAGAGGACCTATGTTCTGGGAACATGAAGGCAACTTGGCCGTTCGTATCGGCGAATGGAAATTAGTGGTTAAAACACTTGAAAATCAACCCTTAGGAAAGCTTGAGTTATACAATATATCGGCAGACCCAGTCGAAGAAAATGATTTGACAAATACCAACCCCGAAAAACTTCAGGAACTTTGGGAAATCTGGCATCAGTGGGCACTTGACAAAAATGTATATCCTATTCGGAACGACGGATATGATAAGCGTCAGATGGAAGACAAACGCTATCCTAACGGCACTTTTGATGAATATCACAAAGCCGGTTGGAATCCCGCTGTAGGAGGAAATAGTGCCATCGCCAGATGGGAAGTGGACGAAACCAACCAAATAACCGGCAACAACTCAGCACGTATCAACGTACTCCAAACAGGAACCAGGCCGGCTGACTTTTCACTGAGATGGACCAATCTACACTTAAAGCAAAATGAGCGCTGCAAGGTACGTTTCAAAGCCAAAGCCGACAAAGAACTTTTCATCAAACTCAGATTGGAAAAAGACGGCGACGGTTTTGCAAAAGTGATTGATGAAGACGTAACGATTGGCACCGAGATCAAACAATACGAATACGATTCGAATGTTGTACCCGCAGACTTTAAGTACCAAATAGGTTTCTATGCCGGTCACTGCCCGCCTTCAACCATTTGGATAGACGATGTGGAGCTGAGTTTTATCAATGAACCGGGCTTGTCTCCTGAATGGACATTGGAACCTCAGGAAGAAATTAACTACAAAGCAGAATTTAAAGCCCAATCCGGATATAGCGGTATAGAGGATCATCCGGTTCCGGTAAAAATCCGGTTGAAAAGAAAAAATAATCCGCAATCAATCTTTCACAGTGAGGAAATCTTTCTGTCGGGAGAAGAGCAAAATTTTTCAATAGAACTTCCAACACCTGAAAGTCAAGAAATTGTATATATCGAATTCGAATTTCCACCTTATGCAGCCAGGAAGTGCCTGATTAAAGAGTTGACACTTAAGACAGATGGAATGTCATCTTTACAGTCCAATAAAACAAACGACTACCTGGTTAACACTATTGGTCATGCAGTTTTGATCAAACACCTGCAAGGTAATAAAAATTACTCAGTAGAGATGTTTGATTCTTCCGGTAAGCTCTTGGGAAAATATATCAATCCGGGCACCCAACTGATCATTCCGGTGATAGATTCAGGAGTTTATCTTCTGAAAATCAATGAGGGTTTGCAAACGAAGAAAATTAAAAAAATCGTTTTATAGAGCCTTCAAAACATAGGCATGCCTCAGCTTGCCTGCAGGTTCTTAAATTTGAATTATTTATTAAATTATCTATAAACACTAAAAACAACAATGTATGATTAACTTTAGTAAATCCGGAAACAACAAGATCCGGAAAAACATGATGCTTATGACTTTGATTGTGTGTGCAGGAATACTCTTTCATGCATGTACAACACCGGAAGCTATCAAGAACAACTTGCGTGCTCCTGCTTATCCACTCGTTACCATCGACCCTTATACCAGCGGATGGTCATTTACCGATAATTTGTATGACGAACTGATTAAACACTGGACAGGCAAAGATTTCCCTTTGCTCAGTGTAATTACGGTGGACGGTAAGCCCTATCGCTTTATGGGAAAGGAATACTTGGATATGGATATTCTCGTACCAACTTCTGAAATGGGGAAATGGGTCGGACAATACACAACTTCCAAACCATCAGCACGATGGAAAGAGTTTGACTTCAATGATGATGCATGGAAAACAGGTGAAGGTGCTTTTGGTACAATCTCCCGATTCTTTGAACCCACGGCAAAAACCAACTGGATGGAGGAGTACATATGGGTAAGGCGTGAGATTACCTTGACTGAAGATGTCAAAGACAGAGATTTATACCTGGTTTATAGCAATGATGATGATGCGGAGTTTTATCTGAATGGCGTGACTGTCAGGGATAATTGCTATTGCTGTAATAAAAATGCGGTTGTAAAAATACCGGACGACGCAATACAAAGCATCAAAGAAGGTAAAAACATCATGGCTGCCTATTGTCATAATTCCATAGGTAACGGTTTGATTGATTTTGGTATCCTCGCTTCCTCCAAACAACCGCAACGGTTTGAAGAAACTGCCGAACAGACTTCCGTAGATGTGCAGGCTACACAAACTTATTATTCTTTCACTGCCGGTCCTGTTGATTTGCAAATCATCTTCACAGCACCCCTGTTCCTGGAAGATTTGGAATTGATATCACGTCCGGTGAATTATCTAACTTATAAAGTAGCTTCCAATGACGGTCAGCAACACGATGTGCAAATTCACTTTGAGGCTGCTGCCAATTGGGCATTGAATCATCCTTATCAACAATCAACTTCTGAAATCATTGAGAAGAATGGTCTTGTTTATCTCAAAACCGGTAGTGTTGAACAACCTGTATTGAAGAAAAAAGGAGATGACGTACGCATCGATTGGGGATATTTCTACATGGTAGCTGAAAATGATGCAGTAGAATATAATGTAACAGACAAGAAACTCAGTCTGACTAAAAACCTGGGACAAACCGCCAAGGCAACAGGAAAAATCATGTTGGCATATGATGACTTGTATTCCATTCAATATTTTGGTGATAACCTTCGTCCGTACTGGAATAGAAATGAAGACAAAACCATCTTCGATATGGTTGAGTTGGCTCATGACGAATACAGTTCATTGATGAAAAAAGCCAAACGCTTCGACAACCGATTGATGGCTGATGCGCGAAAAGCCGGAGGTGAAAAGTATGCAGAATTGTGTGCTTTGGCTTATCGCCAATCTATTGCAGCTCATAAATTAGTGGAAGCTCCAAATGGTGATTTACTGTTTTTGTCCAAAGAAAATTTCAGCAACGGCTCCATCGGAACAGTTGACATTACCTATCCTTCTGCACCAATGTATCTATACTACAATGTTGAGTTGGTAAAAGGACTGATGAATCACATTTTTTACTACAGTGAAAGTGGAAAATGGACTAAACCTTTTGCTGCTCATGATGTAGGCACCTATCCCCATGCCAACGGACAAACATACGGTGGCGATATGCCGGTGGAAGAATCCGGAAATATGCTAATCACTACTGCTGCCGTAGCGGCTGTAGAAGGTAATGCCGACTATGCTGCGAAACATTGGGATGTGTTGACTACTTGGACAGACTACTTAGTAGAAAAAGGATTAGACCCTGAAAATCAATTGTGTACTGATGACTTTGCCGGACACTTTGCCCATAATGCCAACCTATCTATCAAGGCGATCATGGGTATCGCATCCTATGGATACTTAGCTGATATGTTGGGCAAAAAGGATATCGCAGCAACATACACCCAAATTGCTAAAGATATGGCGCAGGAATGGATGCAAATGGCTGATGCAGGTGATCATTATCGCCTGACTTTCGACAAACCGGATTCCTGGAGTCAAAAATACAATTTGGTATGGAATAAACTGTTGAAACTTAATATCTTCCCGGAGGAAGTTGCTGAAAAGGAAATAGCTTATTATCTGACCATGCAAAACGAATACGGATTGCCTCTCGATAACCGTAAGGCCTATACCAAGGCAGACTGGATCATTTGGACGGCTACCATGAGTTCCGATTTAGCAACCTTCGAAGCATTCATCGAACCCTTGCATAAATTCATGAATGAAACTGTAAGTCGTGTGCCCATGACTGATTGGTACTGGACAGACAAACCGCTACAAAGAGGCTTCCAGGCACGCGCTGTTGTAGGAGGATTCTTTATTAAAATGTTAGAAGAAAAATTGAAATAAATTTGTTGATTAGCACTTGGAACGAGCTTCAACTACCGGAACTCGTTCCAAGTTAAAAAATTAATGCATGAAAATACATACTTTCATTGTATTATTATCAGTTTATTTAACTGCAATATTCGGCAGTTACGCACAGACGGTAATCAAAATTCCTTACCGGCAGCATGAAATTTTCGTGGTGCAGCCGGCAACAGTCACCAAAGACTTAGGTCATGGCGGAAGCGTGGAATTAGGCTTTGAAGCTGACATACATGGCGGTTCAGGCAGCTATACATTCCGATGGTTCAAAGAAGGTATTGAAGTAGGTAGCCAGCCAAGTTTTGTAGCAACGGAAAGTGGAACCTATATATTGATAGTAAATGATGGAGCGGGATGTGAATCTGGCATTACCTACACCGTCAGCGGAGAGTCAGGGTTGAATTATCTATGTGAGGAATCCGTACGCATTTATCCCAATCCCAATCAAGGAGACTTTTTTATCTCTGCCAATTTAAACCAACCCATTGACAAGGTAGAAATCATAGGAATGGACGGAAAAACACATCCGATTTCTGCTATCAGGCGCGAAGGAAGAAGCATTCACATCCAGGCATCCGGTCTGCCTGCAGGTTATTATTTCCTGACAAGCCATGCCGGCAATCAAAAAATTACAAAAGTCCTCTTGATTAACCCCTGAAAATTGAATATATGTCGATAAAAAAAATAATACTGTCAAGCTTATGCTTTATTGTGCTTGTGGCTGCTGCTCAGGTCAACACCTCTTATGCCTGCTTCGGTACTGATGTTGTTTTAGATATCGAATGGAAATCCGATAATAATGGTACTATTCAGTGGCAAAATTCTACGGATGGTACTTCCTGGACAGATATCCGCAATGCCAACGCTCCGACACATAACTTTCGAATGAATGGTGAAATTTGGTACAGGGCAACAATCAATACACAGGAGGAATGTGTACCCACTCATTTAACCTATCATATCAAACAAATCGGTTTTGATATGATACTCAAGTCAGTTTCGGCAAATTCAGCCGTATTTGATATTCAGAATGCCGATTTTCAGGATGCCGAAATAGTTGCTTATGGGTTTTCCTACAATATTTCAGCATATGACAACAGGGATTATTCTCAAGTGAACAGGATACAGGCCGGGACATCCATACCCAATCAGCCTGATTTTGAAATCACATGTGAACATTTGACACCCGGAACTGCCTATACCATACGCGCCTATTTTCAAACTGCACAAGGAGACATTATTTATAGTCAGGAACTTACGCCGGTAACAACAACCGCCGGCTTGAAGTGGTCCAATGAAAACTGGTTGATTGGTTCTACTGAAATCGCAGCAAGCTGTGAAATAGCAGGAAGCGTAGCCGGTAACCCAACCGTTACATTTAAATTTGGTACTTCAGAAACCGACCTCCAAACAAAAAGTTTAACTTCCTTGGGAAACAAGAAATACAGATCCGTTTTGATTACGGATTTGTTACCCAACACCACATATTTTGCTCAAGCGGAAATTATCATAGGTGGACAAAGACAAATTATCAGCAAGGAAATAAAGACTTTGCCGGATTATAGTGGCGTGGCAGTAGAGAGAACTAAAAGTGCTTCACATACCATCCGGTGGGATGCCACACAAAGCTTGCAAAGTATTTCCCCGGCAGGACTTTTAACTGAGTATCCGCGCATTATCCGTGTAAGTGAAGATACACTTTTATGCGCTTACCATGGAGGCAATAGAAATCATTGGGTGAATATTTATTTGCAAAAAAGCTTTGATAACGGTTTATCATGGACAACACCTGTTGAATTAATTTCCAAGGAAAACTCAACCATAGGTCAGAAATATTGGCGATTTGTTAATCCGGAAATGATCAAACTTCAAAACGGATGGATCCTGATGAGCTTTATAGGCAACGGCAATCCCGAGTCCAATGAGAATTGCCATGTGATGGTCATGCTGTCCAAAGACAATGGTGAAACCTGGGATGATCCCCGCATCATCGGACGTGGTCGCACCTGGGAGCCTATGGTTGTGCAATTGCCCAATGGAGAATTAGAGTTGTTGGTAGCCAGCGAAGCAGCATGGTGGCAGCAAGGAGTTTATCTGGCACAGGAAATCTTGTGCTCACGCTCAACAGACAATGGAGAAACCTGGACAGCCTTCGAACGGGCAGCCTATTCTCCCGACCGCCGTGATGGAATGCCGGTAGCTGTTGCATTACAAGGCAACAAGGGAATTCTCTTTGCCATAGAGACTGTTGATGATCAGGGATTTGGTTCTCCCTCTTTGGTACATCGTCCCCTTAATGGCGAGTGGGACACAAACCCCTGGAACGGAATTTCTACCAATAAACGTTGGAAAGTAAATATTAATGGACATGGTGGTGCACCTTATATAGTGCAATTGTCCACCGGTGAAATTGTGTTGGTAGCACATACCGGAGGTCGTAACGGTATTTGGCAAACCGGATTTCCACGTGTGGTAATAGGCAACAGTGCAGGTTTAATGTTTGGAAATCCGGTTACACCACTCACCCGATTGCCTGAAAATGAAGGTGCTTATTACAATTCACTTTTTGTAAAAGATGAAGAAACCATATGGCTGTTGACTACCTATGTCACTTTTGAGAATGATGTTCGTAAAAAAAGCGAAATCAAATACTTGGAAGGAAAAATTGTAAAAAGGTAATATTATTTTTTAGAGTAAACATATTGTTGTATATTCATACATTTGCAACCTAACCGTCACATATACGATATATTAAAGAAGTTTTAGATTTGTAACCCAAATTGTAACCTGATTTGTAATCGTTATAATTGTATTTTTGTTTACTTGTATAAACACGTGATTTAAAATATTTTAGCGCATGAGAACACGCATTCACAAACAGATTTTATCAGCAACAGCTTTATTGCCTGTTGCTTTAACTGCCCAACAGTCTCAAGAGAGACCTAACATCATGATCATCATAGTGGATGACATGGGATATTCTGATTTAGGTTGTTACGGTGGAGAAATTCATACTCCCAATTTAGATAGTTTAGCTCAAGGAGGCATGCGTTTTACACAATTCTTCAACGGTGCACGCAGTTGTCCTTCACGGGCTACTTTAATGACCGGTTGTTATCCGCATACAGTAGGGATTACCGGCATGGGATTAAGTCTGGCAAATAATTGCGTTACCATTGCAGAAGTATTGAAAACCGCAGGATATAATACCGGTATGACAGGGAAATGGCATCTTTCCCGAACTCAAGGTATAGGGAATAAAGAAGACCAGATGGCTTGGTTAGCCAACCAAAATTCATTCAACAACAGACCCTTTGCTCCTATCGAAACTTATCCCTGCAATCGTGGATTCGATGAGCATTACGGTACCATTTGGGGTGTGGTAAATCACTTTGATCCTTTCAGTTTGGTACACAACGAAGCACGCATCGATGAAATTTCTGATGATTTTTACAGCACCGACTACATCACAGACAAAACCATCCATTTGCTTGATCAGTATGCAGGACAAGAAAATCCGTTCTTCATGTATGTTGCTTACAATGCGCCACACTGGCCCCTGCATGCTAAACCGGAAGATATTGCCAAATATAACGGAGTGTATGATGAGGGATGGGATGTGTTGCGTGAAACTCGCTACAATAAAATGGTGGAATTAGGACTTATTGATCCTGCCCGGGTACCAGTGGCACGTAATGAGTCCGGTCGCCTTTGGACAGATGAAACAGATAAAACCTGGCAGGCTGATAATATGGAAGTACATGCTGCCATGATGGATTGTGTAGATCAAGGAGTAGGAAAAATCATACAAAAACTCAAAGATACCGGTATGTTTGAGAATACCATCATCATGTTTTTGTCCGATAATGGCGCTTCTTCTGAAAACTACGGCATCGGTGACTTTGACAGACATGATCGTACGCGGGATGGGCAAACAGTAGTACGCAATGCACGTATTCCCGGATCCGAGTTGACTTATAATTATCTCGACAGACCCTGGGCAGGGGCAGTCAACACCCCCTTCCGTTACTGGAAGCGCGAGTCTTTCCATGGTGGTATAGCAACGCCGCTGATTGTGCATTGGAACGGTATTGCTGCTGATAAAAAGGGAAGCATCAACCACGAGCCGGGACATATTTTGGATATCATGCCCACAATTTTGGAGTTGACTGATGCTGAATATCCTTCTACCTACAACGGAAATCGTATCCAAGCCTTACCGGCAGAAGGTCGCAGTCTGATGTCGTTAATTGAAGGCACAGGAACATGGGATGAAGAACGTACGCTGTTCTGGGAGCATGAAAACGGTAAAGCCGTACGCGTTGGAGATTGGAAACTGACCGCATTGGTCGGACAAAACTGGCAACTTTTCAATTTAGCTGATGATTATTCTGAAACCACCAATGTGGCAGCAGAATATCCCGATAAAGCACGTGAGTTACGTACATTATGGAATGACTGGGCAAGAAGTGTAGGCCTCAATGTACCTGGAGAAATTCCTGATACACCCAAAGAATTGGTCTTTTACTACCCGTTCGATGAAGATTTTAAGGATGCCACAGACAATCATTATGATTTAACAGCCGTACCGATACGCACTCCTGCTACTTTTGTTGAAGGGAAATACGGTTCTGCCATAAAATTAAACGGTTCTAATCAATATTTGGATATGACCACAAATGGAGTTGTCAATACGGCTAATACTCAATATACGGTCTGTGCCTGGGTGTATGACGATGCTACGATATTACCGACAACCGGAAATGCTGAAAACGGCTATTATTTTCGTGATCAAATCATCATGGCACAAAAGGATAATGAAGGAACCGGCAGAATAACCCTTTATGCTCGTGTCGAAAACCCAATCGGCGAAGGTGACGTACGTTATTATTGGAACAGCTTCCTGGGAGGTCGCCACAATCCTTCATCAATCGGTACCTTTAGACGTGGTCAATGGCAACATGTGGCTATTGTCTGTGATCCGGCCAATCAAGAAATTACTTACTTTATTGACGGAGAAAGGGATTTGACAGTAATGGCTCAGCCATTTGAAGCATGTACAGGTGGTTTTCGCATAGGTGCTCATAAAAGCGGCAACTCAAGCTTCTGGGATGGAAAAATTGATGAAGTCTATTTCTTCAAAGGAATATTGTCAGGGGAAGAAATCAGAAAGTTAAGAGACAACACTTATTTTGAAGGAACAAATGGGTTAAACATGCAACATGCAGACTGGAATCTCATCTACAATCAAGAAAGTAAAACTTTGCAGATACTTCAAGCAGCCACGCCCATTGACAATGTTTCCGTTTATTCATCAACAGGTGCGCTGTTGCACACAGCAAAACATACACAAAACGTATCCCTCGACATGTTATCAAGAGGAATTTATTTGGTAAGGGCATCTAACAGTGAAGGGATAATTGCTTCTAAAAAAATATTGGTTATGTAAAAATAAAAACACATGAAACGCACCCTATTCCCAATTCTGATACTTTTTTTGTCGTTTACAGCATTGACACAAGATCTTGAAGGTTATCAAAAGTTGCGTGGGAAGATCCTGGCAACCATACCTGAAAACGACTATACACTTCATCAATATAATGCTTTTGATACCAATGAAGGAACAAGCTTTATGTCAAAAGATGTTAATGGATGGATAGGGTTGAATCTTGGTGCCAATTACACTTTACAGAAAGTTCGTATTTTCCCCATGCCCGACAGACATATTAAGATGGCCGGGACAATGATTCAAGGATCAGATAATCCGCGTTTCACTAATCCTACGACTTTATTAACCATCGAAGAAGCACTTGTTCCGGGAGAATTTAACACCTATCATATCTCCGGCGTGCAATCTTTTCAATACGTACGCTGCATCAATCCTCTCCATCGCATCAGTATTGCCGAACTTGAGTTTTACACCCATGAAGGCAGTCAGCAAATAAGCTACCCACAATTGACCAATCTGCCAACTGTCTATTTAGAAACAGGAGGTAATTTTGATTTTATTGATAAAAAGAACTCTGCTGAAAATAGCAAGGTGATAGTTTCTTATAATGGAGAAGTAACCACCTATCCGGCAAGTGTGCGTGGGCGTGGTAATTCAACCTGGGAGTTTATGGAGAAAAAACCCTTTAGAATAAACTTTGATAAAAAACAAAATTTCTTAGGTATGGCTGCCAATGCCAAAAAATGGACCTTGTTAGCCAATGCTGTTGATAAAACATTATTGCGTAACGCTTTAGCATTCGAGATTAGCAGAATGCTACAATTTGAATATACCCCTGATCATACCATGGTTGATGTTGTATTGGATGGTTTTTATTATGGCAGTTACATGGCTTCCGATCAGTTAGAAATCAGGGAAAATCGCATTGACATTGACGATATCAACGACATGAATGAAGAGGATGTCAATGAAACTAACATTACAGGTGGTTTTCATATGGAAATCGATGCTTATGCTGAGTCGGAACCGATATATTTCAAAACACCTCGCGGTTTGCCCATCACTATTCAGTCACCGGACGAAGGGACAGCCTTACCCTTGCAAAAAGCCTGGATAGAAAATCATTTGGCACAAACGGAAAATATGTTGTTTGAGAATACGAATGAAGCTTTAAAGCGATACATTGACCTGGAAAGTGCCGTGAGATATTACATCCATTCTGAACTGACGGGAAATTGCGATTCTTATTGGTGTATTCACTGTTATAAGAAAAGAGGAGATGATAAGTTGTATTTCGGTCCGGTTTGGGACTATGACCAAGCTTTTCTGACCAATGAACGCGTACCGCTTTATACCGAAACATTAAGTACCAATCATGGAGTTGCACAATTCTGGTTCCGCAAAATCATGCAGACAGATACGGCGCAAGTTACGGTCAGCCGCATGTGGGAAGAACTTAAAAATCAAGGCTTAGAGCAATATCTGATAGATTATTTGTATGGCAATGCCGACTCATTACAAACTTCTCAAGCCCTTAATTTTGAGCGGTGGAATTCTTTGAATCGAAAAGTTTGGTTTGAAGACGCACTTTTTAATACTTATCAGGAATATATAGAATTTGTCAAGGACTTTATTGAAAAACGATTTGCCTGGTTCGATGAAATTGCTGTTGAAAAAAAGGCAATCTTACCAGAGTCTTCACCCGGAAATCCTATCCGAACCTGGCAATACACTCTAGACACACCACCCGGCAACTGGTTTGAGGTTGGTTTTGATGACAGCGGCTGGGAATCCGGCGAGGCTCCGTTTGGAACCGAGCGTAATCTTCAAAATACCACATGGACAACCAATCAGATTTTTATACGTACTCAATTTAATGTAGATGGAGATGATATAAATAACTTGACAAAAGGTACTTTCAGGGTATTCCATGATGAGGATGTAAAAATATATCTCAATGGTGAGTTAGCTTTGGAGCGTACCGGTTATCTGACCGATTACCAATCTTTTGATTTTGATTACACTTTGCTGCATGAAGGTGTTAATACACTGGCTGTATCTTGCACGCAAACCACAGGTGGTCAATTGATTGACATGGGTATTTACGTTACACCGGACGTTAATACCGAAACATTTGAAACTGTAATGACAGCAGATGACTTTAAATGCTTGGTACGCGAGGGCATCTTACATCTGAATCAAATACATGCAGGTGACTTTGTGGAGGTATATACCATTGACGGTAAATTGCTCAGACAACAACATGCTAATAGCAACGCAATGCGAATACAATTAAGCGGACGGGGTCTCTACATAGTCAGGATACAGGGTAAAGCTAAAAAAGTTGTATATTAAAATAATGTAACTCAACATGATTCATAAAAAACTCAAAGCAAGATCATTAACAAGTAGCCCTTGCTACCCTATTATTCGTAGTTTACGGTTCCTTGCATTTTTCAGTGTTTTGCTAACACCTGTTCAGGTTGGCGCTCAATTACATTGGCCCGATGGACAATTACTTCCATCCTTCCCTGCTCCGGCTAAAACACAGGATTTAATTTACTTAAATGGTTCCATTGCACCTTATGCAAAAAATTGGACCTGGCAAGCCGAAGGAACTGATTTAAGTCATGAAACAGGAAAGATTGAAGGTGACGGCTGGGTGTGTATAGTCGGAGAACATGAAAAAGATAAATATATGGTTCACGGACCGTATAATACGGAACTTACTTCCGGATTGCATGTTGCTGATTTTCGTTTAAAGATTGACAATATTTCCGGGACTAATGTTGCGGTTGCCGATATAGATGTGAGAAATGCCTCTACCGGTACCACGCTTATGACTAAATCCTTGAATCGTGAAGATTTTTCATCGGCAAACACCTATCTTACTTTCAGTTTGGATTTTGGGATGCCTGCCGACAACCAACAACTTGAGTTGAGGGTGTTGTGGAAAGGAAACACTTATCTGAAAGTGGATTATGTACGTGTTCGTCAAAATAACAGGGCTGCCGAAAATTATCTTTTTTCTTCTTTGAAAGGTGTTATCAACCGTACCCAACCACGTATTTTCTCTTATGAAGGGGATCAGTTTGCTGAAGGTCCATACGCTTGGTTAACTCCCTTGGGATATAATTACATCGAGCATAACAACAACACATGGGAAGTTTTGACAAAATATAAGTCTGAAATAGATGGATTGGTAGTATATGATCCGATGCAAAATCATACGGCAAACTTAGCCCTTCGAATAGCACATGAAAAAAATGCTTTGATTGCGGCTCCTTCTTTATTGGAACGACTGACCTCCGATCCTTATAATTTTCCGATTCTGGAAGATTTACGCGGCAGGTTCACTTCATCCTTACAAGTTTATCAAACCATATTTAACGACTATTGGAACAAAACAGACAAAAGGGTACTGATTGGATTAAGTCCGAATCACCATCAATCTTCTTTGCGTGAATATGCTTTGGCTATTGGTTCTGCTGTTATATGGCTTGATCCTAACAAACCGCTTGAAAGCTTACTCTTGAATCAATTCCTGGCATCCATGCCCAAAGGAGCGAACTATTTAGGTTGGTGGCCCGAAGAACAACCGGGAGTTACCAGGGTTTCCAATTACGGCTTTACCACCATACCCAGTGATTACTGTACCAACCTTACTTACCACAGTGGCATGCCGCGGTACATTGATGCAAGGCCCATGCCTCCCAAACCCGAATTAGAAAATAAAATTTATGTAGCTTTTATCATCAGCGATGGTGATAACTTGCAATATATAGAACACCGCATGCGTGCATTCTGGAACGATCGCAATCGTGGATCCGTACCTATCGGCTGGACAATTTCACCTGCTATGGTGGATGCCATGCCGGGTGCTTTGAATTTTTTCCATCAAACAGCTACCGACAACGATAACCTGATTTCGGGTCCTTCCGGTTACGGATATACTTATCCAAACAACTGGGTTACTCATTCATTGAGTAGTGAATTAGCAGATTTTGTCAAAAAATTAGAAGAGTACAATCAAACCGCAGGCATCAGGGTTGTAACCATTTGGAATACCATTACCGGAGGTATCAATGTTAATGTAGGAAATATTTTTGCAGCCAATTCACATACTTTATTAGGGGTTACGGCTCAAAACACAGGAGGACCGCTATCCATCTATGGTAGTGGCAGAGATCCCAATGTCAACCAATTGCCGGGTAAACCTCTGACTTGCAATTATTGTACGGGAGAACAAGCCATGAAAGACCATATTATTTCCGGATCATCAGGCTGGGATGGAAATAGTCCGCGTTTTCTGATTATTCAGGCAAACCCTTGGAATAGTGAAGTTAATCCTACCGGATTCTTAAGAGTAATGAACTTTTTCAATCAAGGTGAATATGCAGGTAAGTATTCTTTCATACGTCCTGATCATATTTTTCAGTTGATAAGAGAAGCCAATGGAATGGAAATCAACCCCGGTGGTATCAAAGGTACGGGAGAGGGCTTGACGGGCACTTATTATAATGGTGTAAACTTCGAAGAAAAAATTGCAGAACGCATTGATGAAACAATCAACTTTGACTGGGGTACGGGATCGCCCATGACAGGTGTGAACGATGATAATTTTACCGTCCGCTGGCAGGGAGAAATACAACCGACTTTCAACGGACATTATACTTTCTATGCAACTTGCGATGGTGTCAAATTATGGATTGACAATCAATTGATCATAGACAATCCGGAAGGAGGACGCAACCCTGCTACCTATACCGGAAAAATTGATTCTTTGGTGGCAGGTGAAAAGTATAAAATCAAGATGGAATACAAAGAAAAAATCGGCATTGCTCAATGTAAATTGGAATGGGCAAGTGCTTTCGTTCCCAGGGAAGTTGTTCCGAAGGAACAATTGTACAAGGATTTATCGTCCGGAACAAATGCCTCCCATGCGTTTCCCGGACTAAAAGTATATGCTTCCAATGGCATCTTGCGAGTAAAGTGCGAACAAACCAGGGGAAGTGAAACAATGGATCTGACTGTCCATGATCTTTGTGGCACCATGGTGATGCGGAAAAATCTAAATCAATCTGACCATCATCAATTTGATATAAGCAGGTTTGCCAAAGGAATTTATTTTATCGGGATTAAATCCGATAAAAACAACAAAACCATAAAATGTATTTTTGAATAATAATGCCATGCTCAAAACAATATTGAAAGAAATGATGAAAAAGAAACTCTCAATAAAAGCCGTATTGATTTTTTTATGCCTGTTAGGTACTATTTCACTGTCATCCCAAATAATTCCCGACAAAGCCTATAAGATAAACTCTTATTACAGAGGGTTTAAAGCATTGTCTATCCTAAATTCTTATTTGGGAAATAATACCGATGTGGTAGGATGGACAGAAACCAACGTGCCTGCTCAACGTTGGATCATTAGTTCCACCGGAGAAGACAACTTGTATTATCTTACCAATGCCTATAACGGCAGACCCTTATCGGAGAGTAGTACTCGTCCTAAACCGGGAGACAAGCTTGTTCTTAAATCCAATAATCAAAATTACAGCAAATGGAAACTGATACCGGTTGAACATAATACACCAAATCTTTATTATATCTGTTTTTCCATTCCGGGTGCAGAAGGAGATTTATATGCAGAACTTAGTGAGAGTAAAGATAGTGCACAAGTCAAACTACAATACAAACGTGACGCAAATGATGCCAATGCAGCCCTGCAAATATGGAGAATTGCGCAGGAAGATATCCTTCCCAATCGTGTCACCCCATCTATGCGTGACAGTGTAATGCGTGGTTGGAAAAGCCGCTACTATAATATGTTGAAAAACTCTACAGGTTTCTGGGGAGAAGCAGAAATGATGGAAACTATTTTGGATGCTTACGAAACTACCGGCAAGCAAGAATACAAAAACATGTTTGAAGAGGTTTATGAACATTTTGTGAGTTATCCTGCCGGTTGGTATCAACCCGGAAATGGTCAGGACTGGCGTTGGAATGAATTCAATGATGATATCGCGTGGGCTGTATTAGCCAGTGTAAGAGCCTATTTAATGTTCGAAACTCACCCCAATACAAACATCAATTATTTGACCATTGCCAAGAATAATTACGATTGGATGTATGCCCGTGCAAAACAACCCAACGGCATGCTTCGTTGGAAACAGAGTCCGGAAGGAAACCTGGGATCGAATTCCTGTATCAACGGACCGGCAACAATTGCAGCTTGCTATTTAGCCATCGCAACCGGAGATGAAAGTTATTATACGAAGGCAAAAGACCTGTATGCTCTGCAACGCCAACATCTCTATGAGTCTGCCACAGGTAGGGTGTTCGATTCAGGTGCATGGGAAAACGGTGTTTTTACAGTAGGCAATCGCTGGGTATCTACCTACAATCAAGGAACCTTTTTAGGTGCTGCTTTAATGTTGTATAACCATTACGGACATGCACAATATCAAACAGATGCCGATAAAGTAATGAGCCGTACGAGAGCCGACTTATGCAATGTGTTCGATGTAGTAAAAGTATGCGGAAGCGGAGGCGATTTACAAGGTTTTAAAGGAATTTTGATGCGTTACGTACGCCGCTATATAGTTGACTTGGAGAGACCGGAATGGGTTGATTGGATGCAGACCAATGCCCTGCATGCCTACAATAACCGCAATTCAAAAGGAGTTAGTTGGACAGGCTGGTGGGAAAAAACCTCCGAAAACTTTATTTTCTCTGATGGTTATGATTTTACCAATCAACCATTTGGTGCTTCCACAGCAGTGTCGGCTGCCTTTAATGCCCCGCTCTCAAAAGACTTGATAGTGAAAGATGCTTATCAAACCATAGATGCTTCACTTTTTGATTATATAAAGGGCGTGTTGGTGGATCGCACCGATGATTCCACAGCCATTGTCACCAACATCAGAGATGGTTATTATACAGCTTATAACCATGTGAATTTCGGGGATGATCCTGCTCTTGAGGTTGAATTTCTAGTGCAGGGAACACGCCAGCAAGGTAATAAGATAGAAATACGTGAAAGCAGTCCGACCGGACAACTGTTGACAACAGTTAATATCCCCGGTAACACTTCCGGAGAATGGATGCAAATATCCGCTGATGTTCCGGAACTTACCGGAAAGAAAAATATATACGTAGTTTATCGAGGATCCGGTTATAAAGTTGATAACTTTCGGTTTTTGAAAGCATCCAGCGCCGTAAAGACACTTAAAAAATCCACTTTATCAGTATATCCCAATCCGGCTACGGATGTAGTCCACATTTCGACAAGAGGGTTAATATCCGATTCTTCAGTACAAATACATGATATCTCGGGCAGAGTAGTGCTCAGTGCTACCATAAAAAACACCGACCATGTTGAAACTACCATAGATATCAGTCAACTTCCCGCCGGGATATATTTTGTTTCTATACCGGAATCAGGAAGAGAAAAAATTGTCAGGAAATTGGTGGTTAGAGGAGGACGATAAAAGGCGTTTCTGTAATTTCTATACAGGGATTTCGTTAAATTCAAATACGAGGGGAATGAATACCCAAAGACACAAAAATGCCAACTATCTCACAATGATTTAGTTGGCATTTTTGTAACTACTAAATATCTCTAATCTAATTTATTAACGTGCAGTGTCAGTTTCGATTTCAGATTAGACGCCTTGTTTCTATGAATAACTTTGCGCTTAGCCAGCTTATCCAACATAGAACTAACTTTTGGTAGCAATTCAGCAGCTACCGCTTTATCTGTGGTTGCGCGGAGCTTACGCACAGCATTACGGGCTGTTTTTGCATAATACCGGTTATGTAACTTACGCTTTTGCGTTTGGCGTATTCTTTTAAGTGCTGATTGATGATTTGCCATCTGAAAAAATTTTTAATTTTTAAAATATAGTAGCCCATAGGGGAATCGAACCCCTCTTTCCAGAATGAAAATCTGACGTCCTAGCCGATAGACGAATGGGCCAATAAGTCAAAAAACAACTGCTTGCTCAATTGCGGCTGCAAATATACATCAGTTTTTCCATTCCACAAAACCTTTTGGGAACTTTTTTTGCTTCGGGTTTACGAGGTGCGGGGTACGGGGTGCGAGTTTCGTGGTATGGGTTCCGGGGTGCGGGGTGCGAGGTTGCGGGGTCTTTTAAAAAAAAGAGCCGTCTCATTTTTTTTGAGACAGCTCCTTTTTTACATCTCTACATTGAATTATTTTTTAATAAACCTAAGCACCGTAGGAATACTGTTATTCCCAATTATTCTTACAAAGTAAGAACCCGAACTTAACGCTTCAACATCAATAGTAGTTGTTACATTTTCGGTTTTGGTTACACCGATTAATGCTCCACTGACATTGTACAGTTCAATAACGGTTTCATCACCATTATCGCGCTCTATTACCAATTTATTTTCAACCGGATTGGGATACAGTCGTACAGAGCTTGCTGCCAGTTCATCGATCCCGGTAGTCGTCATGTTTACATTAATTGTTTGATCGACATTATTAACAGTAAATGAACCTATAAGGTCTGCGTATCCCGATTTCGATACTGTGTAGGTATAGTCGCCGTTAGCAACATATATTTCAGCTATACCTGTGGTGTCGGTTACAACCGTTTCAATAACAGTTTCTCCTTGCCTGGCTGTTATGGTAGCTCCCTTGATAGGAACAGCTCCTACAGGATTTGTTCCATCCGCCACGTTGAAGCTTACAACACTCCTTGGAGTAAAGTCCATCCGCAGACTGACAAAACCCCAACCTAACCCCCATTTGCTAAATTGCGTGGGATTTTCCGAGTCGTCGGCGTAAATGAAATATCCGTGCTCCGCCCTGTCGTAAGCTATACTGATAATATACGGAGCTGTTTGTCGGATGAGCAAAACATATGATCCGGGATCAAGAACAACAGGGCGAACCGCAATATTAACGGTCTGACCGGCATGCGATTGATAAGCCTCGTATGTCTTAGTAGTGAAGATGGTCTGTTCAACACTCAAATCGGTATGCACCTTATACAATGCCAATTGATAGGGAGCGGCATTAGTATGGACAGCAAAAGCCGAATCGGCCCAGACGAATTCAACACCGCTTATCGTTACCGGTTTTGAAATATGAAACAAATTAGCAAAATGTGAATTCAAACCACCGAATTTTTCAAATTCACCGTTATCACGGGCGTAAATATAATCCGTTACCGAAAAGTTAAACACATCGGTATTGTCGGACGAATCGTGATCGGCAGCATAATCGGCAGTATAGGTATAGGTATAATCGCCGACAGGCAAAGTAGTAGCATCAAAATACGTGGATGCATACACCATTTGACTCTCGCCGGCACCCAAGTCGGGCAAAACAGTTGTAGAACTGAATACCGCCTCATCGCTCGCGTCTTTAATGGCGTGGGTCACATCAACTTCTTCCAAGAGCCCTTGCCCTGCGTTTGTAACATCTGCCCAGAGAACTAATACGCTATCCAACAAACAACGAGGTATTTGAGTGTAGCCCTTATTGCCCCCTTTAACCACAAGGTTGGTGGGAGTCATGGCAAAATCATCCACAATCAGCATAAACTTATTGAATGAAGTCATGTGGATGGCTACATAGACCGTCTGACCCTCATAGGCACTTAAATCGTAAGTGAAATATTCAGGTACCTCACTGGCAGGAATAACCTTTTCGGCAAGTGTAACGGTAAAATCTTCCTTGTTGTTTCCCGTAGTGGAAAGCTTGACATTGAAATACTCCTGATCACGTGAGCTCCCCTGTTTTGCCCTAAATGAAAGGGCGCTACGCCCGGATATGGGTACCAGAGGAGGAGTGATCAACCAATCGTCGTGCGACTTCTTATAACTATACCTAATACAGGCACTGGCATTGCCCGCTATGGGATTTCTTACAGAATCTCCCACATATCTCTCCCAGGTCCGGTCCGGACTGCCGCCTTCAATAATCTTCCATCTGGCAGGAGGAAATACTTCACCTTCAAAACCTTCGTAAAAGGTTTCTTCAAGAGAAGAACCTTTGATAGATTGTTTCGCTTCGAAATCGGACAGGTCCGTTGCCATTATAGCTTTACCCGTCTCTTTAACACGTGCCCGCTCCGGCACTCCTTGTCCTATCGACCATACTGCAGTCAATAGCGATAAAATGATTACAAGTAAACTTCTTTTCATAGAGTTGAATATTTTAGTTGAATAATTTTTTAGTCTTTAGGCATCAGACTACAAAGATAAAGAAAATAATAGAATGTCAAACAATATTAAAAGAATTTTTCATTTGTGAATTTATGTACTTTTGGGTGCAGAGTGCGAGTTCGCGTAGTTGAAAGTATTTTTCTGCACTTAACATTGTTATTTCAAAAATAATCATGTAAATTTGGATTCTATAACACCAATTTAAAATTAAAACCACCATGTTAACAGATCTGGAAATCGCGAAAAAAACATCTTTATTACCCATTGCCAAAATAGCTGAAAAGATAGGCATTCTTGAAGATGAGTATGAATCATACGGTAAGTATTCCGGAAAAATCAAATTAAGCATATTGGAACGACTCAAAAATCAACCCGACGGAAAATTGATCCTGGTGTCTGCTATGAGTCCCACTAATTTCGGAGAAGGTAAAACGCTGACTTCAATCGGATTGGGACAAGCCTTGAACCGCTTGGGCAAGAAAGCCATTGTAGCCATACGCGAACCCTCCCTAGGTCCCGTTTTCGGCATGAAAGGCGGAGCTGCCGGCGGCGGATATTCGCAAGTGCTTCCCATGGAACTGATAAACTTGCAATTTAACGGTGATTTTAGTGCCATTACTACAGCTCACAACCTGCTGGCTGCCATGATTGACAACCACATCATCAAGGGGAACGAGCTTAATATTGATCTAAATCGCATCCTGTGGAAGAGAACCATGGATATGAATGACAGGGCTTTACGAAATATCGTTGTGGGACTGGGGGGATCGGCTAATGGCGTTCCCAGAGAAACCGGTTTTGTCATCACGGCTGCTTCAGAAATCATGGCTATCCTGGCGCTTTCAGAATCCCGCGCAGATTTAAAGAGAAGACTGGGTGATATTGTGGTGGCATACGACAACAACCAACAATTGATCCGGGCCAAAGATTTAGACGCCCACAGGGCCATGGCGGTTATCCTGAACGATGCCATCATGCCCAATTTGGTTCAAACCACTGAAAATACGCCTGCCCTGGTACATGCCGGTCCTTTTGCCAATATTGCGCACGGCACAAACAGTATTTTAGCTGATAAAATCGCACTTAAACTTTCCGATTATGTGGTGACCGAATGTGGCTTCGGAACGGAATTGGGTGCCGAGAAATTTTTCAACATCGTTTGTCGCAACAACCCCATTTGGCCATCAGTTGTTGTTATTGTAGCAACCTGCAGAGCAATAAAATTCCACGGTGGCGTTCCTCAAAAGCCTGCATCAGCCCTTCAGGAAGAAAATTTGGAAGCATTCGCCAAAGGCTTGAAAAATTTAAAAGCGCACATCCTGAACATGAAAAAATTTGGTGTACCCGTGTTGGTAGCTATCAACAGGTTTCCATTCGACACAGCCAAAGAAATTGAGATGATTGAAAAGCTTTGTGCCGAACTGAAAGTTGAATGTGCCCCTCATGAAGCATATGCCAAAGGAGGAGTAGGAACCATTGAACTGGCAGAGAAAACCATCCGTATAGTGGATCAACATCAAAATCCACAAAAGAAATTTCTATACAATATCGATTTACCCATCGAAGAAAAAATCCGTACAATCGCTACGCAGATATATGGCGCAAAAGACATTGTCATCAACACAAAAATCAAAAAGAAGTTGGATCGATTCGTTGAATTGGGTTTTGGCAACTTGCCTGTATGTATCGCTAAAACTCAAATGTCTTTATCTGATGACCCCAGTATGATTGGCGCGCCTAAGGACTGGGTACTGACTGTTTCAGACGTCAATCTTTCAGCAGGTGCAGGCTTTTTGGTGGTTGTTTGCGGCAATATGATGTTGATGCCGGGATTGCCCAAAGTTCCTGCGGCAGTTAACATGGACGTTGATGATGATGGTGAAATAACAGGATTGTTTTAATATTCTTCATGGTTTCAAAAACGACAGGCATAGTTTTACGCACGGTAAAATATTCCGACAAAGCTTCCGTAGTCACCGTCTATACCCGTGATTACGGAAGAATGGCATATATGGTCTATGGCATCTACGGAAAAAGATCTGCTGCCAAAGCTGCGTGCTTTTTACCGCTTTCTTTGATAGAAATCACGGCTGCACATCATCCGGGCAAGGACGTCCAACAAATGAAAGAAGCACGCATTGAAGAGAATCTGGTCAACACCCATCACAATCCGATTAAGAATGCCATTGCCTTGTTTGTAGCCGAACTGTTGTATAAAACCCTCAAACAGCCTGAGCCGGAAAGTGAACTTTTTGATTTTTTGCGTCAGTCAATTTTGACGTTGAACGAGAAAGAGGAAGGAATTACCAATTTCCACCTGGTTTTTGCCATGCACCTCTGCCGGCATCTCGGTGTCAAGCCCAATGGGGATTTTGCAAATCCTGTCTATTTTGATTTGTTAAACGGTACATTTGTTCAATATCCGCCACAGCACGAACACATCATGAATCCGGAAATTACAAAACTGTTTCTGCAACTCAACCGACTTTCTTTCGAAGATATGGATCAACTTAAATTGAGTCGTGAAAGCAGAAACAATTTACTGAACAACATCATGGAGTATTACAAATTACATGTGCCGGAATTCTACGGATTGAATTGCCTGGCTGTATTGCAAGAGGTTTTCAGCTAAAACTGATCGTTGTTCCTTCATCAGTAACCTGAAGGTCCACTTCCCTATTCATCACCAACGAAAAATTCGGATGTTCGTGTCCGGCAGGGAAATGTGCACAAACGGGAAATTCATAATCCGCAACAGCATCAAGAATAATTTCTTTGACTGTCTTATGCATCGAAGGGTCTTCAGGACAATTAGTAAAATGCCCGACTATCAATCCGGAAATCTGCTCAAACACACCGCCCAGCCTCAAATTTTGCATCATCCTGTCAATGCGGTAAGCTTCTTCACCTATATCTTCTATAAACAGAATATTGTTTTGATAATCCGGTTCAAAAGGGGTATTTCTCAAACCCATTAGTACAGAAAGATTACCACCTACAAGCTTGCCACGAGCCTGTCCGTATCTGTTTAATGCATCAGGTTCAATATGATAATGAGGAAGCTGACCGTTTAAAATTTCTCTGAGAGTTAACAAAGAATCATCCTCAATATCAAACTCAGCCAATTGTTTGGCCATAACGGCATGCACGGAAGAGATGTTCATGCGGGATAAAGCGGCATGCAAAATTGTAATGTCGCTAAAGCCAATGATGAGTTTCGGATATCTTAATAAAGGTGTGAAATCAATTTTATCAATGATTTGTGCCAAACCGTATCCACCTCTGGAACACAAAATAGCGGTGAGGCTATCGTCATTGATAGCATCCTGCAAATCTTGGATTCTCTGACTTTCCGAACCGGCATAACGTCCGTACACCGCGCGGGCATACTGTCCCTCCGAGACTTCAAAACCCCAATGGGTCAGCACTTCCGAAGCCTGGTCCAAATAATCCGTATGGACAGTGCCGGAAGGAGATATCAATTTGATTTTCTTTTTTTGTTGCTTCATATTAGATGGTTTGTTGATTTCTTTCAATCTTTATATAACACCCATTTCATCATTTCTTTCCAAGAGATTTTCTTCCCATACATTAAAATACCGGTACGGTAGATTTTACCTGCCATCCAGGTACTCCCGACAAAGGATAAAATCAAAATGCCTATTGACAGGGTGAGTTGCCAGAACGGAACATCAAAAGGCAAGCGCACCATCATTACAATGGGGGATGTAAACGGGATCATGGAGCACCAAAAAGCAAGCGGTCCGTCCGGGTTTTGTGCGCTGTAAATCGCAGCATAGATAGCAAAAATAATGGGTAAGGTCAAAGGCAGCGAAAACTGCTGGGTGTCCGTTTCATTATCAACGGCGGAACCTACGGCTGCGAACAAAGAAGCGTAAAGCAAATAGCCGCCTAAAAAGAAGATGACGAACAGAACACCTGTCTGCACAAAATCAAAATTAGCCAAAGCCGTCAGTATTTCGGAAGTCATAGTGTCGCCGGTATCAACAGTGTAGGGATGAACGCCCACATTCACACTTTGTTCATAGGCTTGTGCATCCACATCTCTTCCCATCAGGCTGGTGCCTGCTGTTACAAGAATAAGTGACAAAACCACCCACAAAGCAAACTGCGTCAAGCCCACCATGGCAATGCCGATTATTTTCCCCATCATCAGTTGGAAGGGCTTTACAGATGAAATGATGACTTCGACGATGCGATTGGTTTTTTCTTGTACTACGCCCGACATCACTTGTGCGCCATACACGACAATAAACATATAAATGATGAATGCCGAAATCATACCGATAATCAACGCCAACTCCGCCGAGCCCATCTTTTCTTCACCATCTTTGCCCCACCGCACTGTTTTAACATCAATATCAACTTTTGTATTCTCGACAAGCTCCTTAAAATCCGGTATGTTCAATTCGGCAATCTTTTGTTCTTCCACGTAATCTTTCAATATTCCCACCAAGTACGATTTTACCTCCATTCCAACCTGTTCTTCTGAAAATATTGAAGCGGACTTGGGATGAACCGATAAATCTTTAGGTATATAAAGCACTGCCGAATAACTAGCTTGTATTTTCGTTTCCTTAAAAAATTCGATGTCTTGATCAAGAAATATGAATTGGTAATCTTCATTATCTTCAAAAGCCTTTGTGTATAAGCCCGTTCTATCTATGACTATGATCTTCTTGACTGCATCATCTTTTATCTGCGCCAGCAAAAGCGGCACTAAAACCAGCGCTGCAATAAGAATAGGCGTCAGAAACGTCAGGATAATGAAAGATGGCTTCATCACCCGGGTTTTGTATTCTCTCTTGATTATCAAAGCGGTCTTACTCATGATTGTTGGGTTTTTGAGGTTACGGTTTGAATAAAAACATCGTTCATGGTCGGTAAAATTTCTTCAAAGGCAAACACCTCCGACTGCGCCATAATATTGCTGAGCAGCGAATTATTGGTTTCTTCCGGATTGGTTTTCAACACATACTCAAAACCATGATGATTTTCTTTTCTTTCAATCACACTGAAAGGCTCTTCGTTCAATTTACTTTTTGCAACCACGCGATAGGTGCCGGTTGCATAGGAAGCTCTGATAGAATCAACATTTCCTTGTAATACAATTTTTGCCTTATTTATCAATGATATATGATCGCACAATTCTTCTACTGAGGCCATATTGTGGGTAGAAAAGATGATGGTTGCTCCCTTATCTTTTAAACCGATAATCTCCCTTTTGAGCAAATCTACATTGACAGGATCGAAGCCACTGAAAGGCTCGTCGAATATCAACAATTTGGGTTGATGCAGAATGGTAGTGATAAATTGTACCTTTTGCGCCATTCCTTTGGACAACTCCTCCACTTTTTTATTCCACCAGGATTGAATTTCAAACTTTTCAAACCAATATTTCAACGCTTTTAACGCATCGTGTTTGGTCATCCCTTTGAGTTGAGCTAAGAACAAAGCCTGTTCGCCCACTTTCATTTTTTTGTACAAGCCTCGTTCCTCCGGCAGGTAACCGATATGGCGGACATCATCCGAACTGAGTTTCTTTCCATTCAGCAGTACTTCTCCGCTATCGGGTGCAGTGATGCAGTTGATAATGCGGATCAAAGTCGTTTTGCCTGCACCATTCGGTCCCAATAAACCATAAATAGAATTTTCCGGAATATCCACGCTGACTTTGTCCAATGCCAGGTGGTTGGAGAATTGTTTGGTTACGTGGTGGATTTGTAGGAGGGGGGTGCGGGGTGCGAGTTCCGAGTTCCGAGTTCTGAGTTCTGAGTTCCGAGTTCTGAGTTTTGAGTTCCGAGGTGCGAGTTCTAAGTTCTGAGTTCTGAGTTCTGAGTTCTGAGTTCCGGGGTCACGAGGTGCGGGGTCCGGGGTCGCGGGGTACAGGGTCCGAGTTTCGAGTTCCGAGTTCCGAGTTCCGAGTTTTGAGTTCGTGGGATCGTGGGGTGATTTGTTATTTTCTGTCATTCCAGTTTTTGCTGACATATTGTATGTATTTATTAATTTTTGCTCCTAATTTATTGTATTCTTGTTCGAGTATACCCAAGGCGTTGCCATTGGGCTAACATATATTGCCCCTTCAGGGCGAATTTTTTATCTTACTACCACTTATTTTTGGCTCACCGGACAAGGTCGTTCGCGTCATTCAATCCACATCCGCGTAAATCTACGAACTTTAATCTGCGTTAATCTGCGAGAAATCAACCCCGGAACACGGACCGCGCACCTCGGAACCCGCACCTCGCACCCCGCAAACTCAAAACTCAGAACTCAGAACTCGAAACTCAGAACTCAAAACTCAGAACTCGAAACTCCTACATCCTCCCCTCATCGCAATAGCTGTAATACGAACCGCCTGTGATAATAATATGGTCCAGGAAACGGATACCGACCGCATCACAGCCGGCTTTGACACGTTTAGTCACTCTGTCGTCCTCGCCACTTGGATGTTTCTGGCCGGAGGGATGATTATGCGCTACGGCTATGCAAGCTGATTTTGTGTCGAGCGCCGACCTTAAAATCATGGGAACATCCACTATGGTTTGGTTGCTGCCGCCTTGTGTCAGCTTTCTGACCTCTATCACTTTATTCGCTCCATCCAACAAAGCAACCCAAAACTCCTCATGATGCAAATCTAACATATAAGGTTCAAATAAATTGAACAAGTCAACACTGGCGGTTATCTTTTTACGTTTGATAACATCGGATGCCTTGCGTCTTTTGCCGATTTCCAAGGCTGCCATGATGGTAATGGCTTTGGCTTGACCGATGCCCTTAAAGTTTTTGCATAAATCGGAAACCGAAAGCCTTGCCAACTCATTGATGTTGTTGTGGCAGGAAGCCATGATTCTTCGGGCCAATTCCACAGCCGACTCATTTTTACTTCCTGAAGCTATCAATATAGCCAACAATTCAGCATCCGACAATGCCGCCGCACCTTTTTTCAACATTTTTTCACGAGGTCTATCCTCTTCCGACCATTCGCGTATGGTCAGATTTTTTATTTCTTCCTCTATCATAAACAACAAATAAAAATTTCATCTTTTCTTTAACGGGTGTAAAATTAAGAAAAAATAATGATCCATATGTCGGTCTGCAAGTATTCCGGCATTAATTTCCGAACTTATATTCGGTGTGTTGAAATAATCCAATCCAAATCTCCATCTTTTTCTAATATGAGAGAGTCTTGGGCACTCATATTGATGATGTAAACCAAAAGTGAGAGTATTATTAAAATTGTTTTTTAAGGTTATTAAACCTACTCAGATTACGAGTAGGTTTAATAACGTATGCCAACTTAAAAGTGATTTGTTGATTACGCTGTAACTATTCGTTTTATCACTTCTTCTTGGGGGATTTGAACCGCCATCCGATTCTGAGTGTAATGTCTGTATAATGAAATGAAAATTTTAAGTTGTTAGCATAGCTGAATTGGATAGTTGTTTCAGCTCCACATTTGGCAAGATAACTAATTCCAACAGGTATTTTAAAAAGTTTATAGTGGTCTTGCTCCAAAACATTTGATATACCATAAGTTTTTTCATTAATTATACCCATTCGGTTGTATGCTAATCCCACAAATGGCAGAAAACCATTGGTCTTTCCCTTGGCTGTAATCCAGTATTTAAAACCTAAATCATAATTATAATTAATGTTTTTCTTAAACAATCCTCCAATATTAATTTCCGTACTGATATTAGGAGTTATAAAATACGCCATACCACATCCTCCGGTAAAGTAGTTGTTGTAGGTAACATCACCATGGATTCCAAAACGATATACATTATTTGGATCTTGTGCTGCAATATTTGTTAAGCAAAACAATAATGTCATGATTATTAAATGCTTTTTAACAGCTAAGTTTTTGATCATACGTTTCATCTTTACAATAAAATATTTGTTATTTAAATCGCCAGCCAACTTTCAGGGTTGCTTCTAAGTAAGCTAGTCTAAATGATAACAGATCACCCACACTAAATTGAATTGATGTAAAAAATCCATTTCTGCCAAAATATCCTGCTCCAAACGGAACTTTAACCACAGCATAACTATCAATATCCATAACAACCCCATCATAAATTTCACCATCAAATACAAATCCGTGTTTTTGGTATGCCAAACCCAAAAAGGGAGAAAACCTGTTTTTACTGTATTTGTTGTCAAACCAGTATTTGAAGCCGATGTCGTAATAATGATCCATATGTCGGTCTGCAAGTACCCCAACATTGATTTCCGCACTGATATTCGGTGTGATGAAATAATCTAATCCATATCCCCAACACAGGAAACCATTAAAAATAACACTGCTGCTAATACCATAGCGATATAAGCTTCTTGGATTTTCAAAATCTAACATATTTGAAACATCAATATTTCTATTCTTTTCCAATTGTAGAGAGTCTTGAGCACTCATATTGGTGATGTAAACCAAAAGTGAGAGTATTATTGAAATTGTTTTTTTCATAAGGTATACTTTAGAAAGTGTATCTATTTTTTGACTTTAAAATATGTTTTTATTACTTTAGTCATTTGTATTTATTATTACATAATAAGGCAAATGGTCCGATATCAATTTCATGTCTTCATTAGGAAATGCTGGGATTCCTCTCGATACAATTGAGTATGATGTTGAGTTTTTCTTATATCCTAATATTAAATCAATCAATTTACTTGGAGCACTGACAGGATAAGTTTTGTGATTGATATCATTCAGTAATACAAAATTGTTGTTTGTTAAAGAAATAATTGATTGTTCATTAGGAGTTGCATTTAAGTCTCCGGCAATATAAACGGGCTTTGTAGTGTTTTTTACAAATGTAATAATATCGGCGGACATTTTGTCTCTCTCATTTGCATCTGTGCTGTAATGCGTAGAGATAAAATAGAAATCTTCAAATTCTGCAATTATGTAAGCCCGCTTTTCTACGTCGGTTGAATTGGTGCTGGGACTTATTGATTTATTAGTAATTTTAGGAGTTCCTAATCGAGAATGCCACATTATTCCTATTCCATAGAAAGGAAGTGTGTTATATCTCTCACCTTCTAACCCACTTGCATTTTTTAATTGGAGCAGATTTGCAAAATCTCTGATTTCTTGTACAGCAACTAAATCCGGATTGCAGGATTTGATTATACTTGCAAATTGAGGAATGCGGTCAGATTGCGTATTATGTGGAAAACTACGATATAAATTGTATGTTACAATTGTGATATTTCCAACAATGTTCTGGACAATATTTTTTATTTGCTGATTTTTATTGGGATACAATGCGATCAGGTCATCACGAAATTGTAAAACTGATTTTGAACACAGAACCTTTTCTATAGATTGATTTGAGCAGCCTATTGTACGCAAGTCATCAAACATGTTTATATAATCTCTTAAGGTTGTAGTTTTTTTTCTTTTAGCCTCAGAAGTGTCCAAATAGCCTGTGTTTACCGAACCAAAAAATTGGTAAAGCAAAACATTTTCTCTGTGCATTGCCCAGCCAGATACTAAACCATATTGTTGTGGCGATGCATCATTATTCCGGAAAGTTTTCCAGTAATCCGTTGTCCAATTTGTTCCTTTTGTGGATTTCATTTTAGCCACTAAGCTCGCAAGTGTTAATTGATTCAAAGCAGCAGCTGAAATTTTAAAAAAATCATTTGAGATATTTCGGTACGGGAGCTTAATGTCAGCAGAAGTCAACATAAGTCCGTAATTCACATGATTTACCATCAAAGGAATACCACAGGTGTAATTTGATTCCTCTTCCGGTCGAATTTTTAATTCTGAGGGCGGTAAATTCAGACCCTCAGACCTTACCATGTTTATGTAGTTGCTGATGGTATTTTGCTGAATACATTTTCCCCAATAATCGCTGAAGGGTTGAAATACCATATCGTATCTATCAGGACTATGAACTCCTACACTTGTATAAGTAGTTCCACCTAAGGCATTCATTAGTCTCCATGAATTGTTACCGTTTTTACCATCAAAATAAACGAAATATTCAATGTTTGGAAAAACAGCATTTTCCGCAAACTGATTGCTAAAATAAAAATAGCCTCTTGCATTTGTTCGTGTTTCATAAAAGGTAAAATAACGAGCGACCCGTATGCGTACGTTTACCAATGGTTGATTACCTATTGGTGTGGCAACTTTAAAATATCCTTCCGGATTATAAACTGCTTCTTTCCAGGAAATTCCAAGAAAACGTTTGTTTACGTAACTAACTGCTTTTTGCATGTCGGAATTTGTTGATGTTGTGTCGGGTTGATGTAGCTTATCAGCATTACCGGTGATAATAAAGGATACAGCTTCCAATGTTTTAAGAACATCCGCATAATCCGTATGTTTTTTCTCGCCCGACTTCATCTGATTATTTCCTTTTACATGGGTTGGGGAACTTTCCTCTAAATAATATGAACTGTGCTCCGGTAAAAATAACTCTTCAATTACTTCGTACTGAATTGCATGATGAGGTTGGTAATCATGCGGAACAGAGGTGTAAAGCCATGTGTATGCTCCTGACACAGTAGGATCATGATAATAATCACCGGTTTGGATTTTTAGATAATCTAAAGGATAGTCAAAAAGAATAAGTGTAGAATCTGACATTAATTGAATGTATTGTAAACTGTCAGCAGGTAAATATCTCACATATAAGTCCGTTGGTTCAATTACAATATCGTCCAGTGTGGAACTCGGTGCTTTCATACATGTAGTATGCTGTTCCGGATGGGCTTTTAAAGAATCCAAGGCTGCTTGCATATTTTTGATAGAATAAGGATTGTTTATTTTTTCTCCAATAATAACAGGTCTTGTTCGGCGATTTTCGTCATTTGATACACACTTATTTTCATCATTTAATGCCCACTTAATTTCATCTTGTAATGCACTCCCACTCTTTATCTCATTTTTCTCACACGAAGTTAATGTAAACACCGTAAAAACAAACAAATAAAATAGTTTTTTCATAAACATAAAGGTATTGTGAATGCTAAAAAGAAATAGTGATTGTCTTTATCTTCTCAATGCATTCAGGTTATTTCATTAATCATATTTAGGTATAACCATTTAAAAATGGTGGTTGAAAACATAAGTTTTCGCAGATTTAGAGTTCGTAAAGTAAACAAACTAACATATCACATGGGTACAATTTCTTTGGACCCCAAGCATTTTTTGATTTTCGAAAATACGTCTTATGGCATTCGCATTCACGTATTTTACAGACTACTGTTGTTCGTATGCAAAATAATTAAAGTTGT
>Ga0116172_10000218_pt1 | contig 60055 bp, 52 predicted proteins | sample AD_UKC083_MetaG_FD_89799 | JGI IMG/M metagenome (GOLD analysis project Ga0116172, IMG submission 89799) | Active sludge microbial communities of municipal wastewater-treating anaerobic digesters from USA - AD_UKC083_MetaG | ecosystem: Engineered > Bioreactor > Anaerobic > Digestate | place: USA... | reverse complement strand
TTAAAAGTTCAGCAGTGATGCCAAATTTAGTGTGAATATAGTTATAGCTATATCCCTCTTCTAGCATCAACATGTACTTCAATCTGTCCGAATAACTGTGTTTTTTACGCATAACAAAACCCCAAAAGTTTTTTGTCTAACTTTCGGGGTTCATGTCATTATTTCGGCCATCTCTTTTTTTACTGAGTATGTAGTGTGTAGTGGTACGGGGTACGGGTTACGAGTTACGGGGAGTTCTGAGTCCCTAGTATGAAGTATTGAGTTAGGTTATCAGTCTGTAGTGTTGAGTTAATAGTTAATAAGAAGTCGGCTAGTAATCCTTAATTTCTCCTCCCTTGTTGCAGCTCACAACTACACACTACTTACTTCTGACTCGAAACTACACCGTAGTTACAAGATTGCGGTCACCGTAACCGTTGTCAACACGCGCAACGTGTGGCCAGAATTTGTTGTCGCGAATCCACTCTAGGGGATATGCGGCCTGTTTGCGAGTGTATGGGTGTGTCCACTCATCTGAGCACACCTCGCAGGCGGTGTGGGGCGCCATTTTAACTGGGTTGTCATCCTTGTCGAGGCGTCCGGCTTTAATGTCTTCACATTCGGCTACGATACACTTCAATGCTTCAACAAATCTGTCAAGTTCGGAAAGAGATTCACTTTCAGTAGGCTCTACCATCAATGTCTCGTGTACCGGGAATGAAAGAGTAGGAGCATGGAACCCGAAGTCCATAAGACGTTTGGCGATATCGGTCGCATCCACTCCGTACTCTGAGCGGAAATGTCTGAAGTCTACGATGCACTCGTGAGCAACGCGGCCTTTAGCACCTTTATAGAGAGTTTTAAGTTCCGGTTCAAGTTTCGCAGCCATATAATTGGCATTTAGAATAGCGATTTCAGTGGCCTTACGAAGTCCATCAGCACCGAGCAATTTGATATAAGCATGAGTAATGGGGAGTAGCAGAGGACTTCCGTAGGGAGCTGCAGCAACTGCAGTCATATTGACTCCACCGCACTCAGGAAGTACCGGGTGGCCGGGGAGATAGGGAGTGAGGTGTTTTGCTACGCAGATAGGACCTACACCGGGACCACCACCGCCATGGGGCATTGCAAAGGTCTTGTGAAGGTTGAGGTGGCATACGTCGGCTCCTATATAACCGGGGTTGGTTAGACCTACCTGGGCATTCATATTGGCACCGTCCATATAGACCTGACCGCCGTTTTCATGTATAATGTTACAAATTTCGCGAATTGACACCTCGAAAACACCGTGTGTCGAGGGATAGGTGATCATTATTCCGGCGAGGTTGTCGCGATTGGCAACTGCTTTCTCCCGAAGTTCCTCTACATCAATGTTGCCATTGTCATCGCAGCCAACAAGTACTATATTGTAACCTGCCATAGCGGCTGAAGCTGGGTTGGTACCGTGCGCAGAGGTTGGGATAATAATTATATTGCGGTGTCCTTCGCCGTTTGCATGGTTATATGCTCGGATTACCATGAGGCCTGCATACTCTCCCGCTGCACCGCTGTTTGGCTGTAGAGAGCAACTGTCCAGTCCGGTAATTACCGAAAGGTCATGTTCCAATTCTTTGATCAATTTCAGAGTACCCTCCACTTGGTCAGTAGGTGCGAAGGGGTGTAGGTTGCCGAACTCACTCCAACTCATAGGTGTAACTTCTACTGCAGCATTTAGTTTCATTGTGCAACTGCCGAGAGGTATCATGGAGTGGGTGAGGGAGACGTCGCGGCGCTCAAGTTTCTTGATATAGCGCATCATCTCTGTTTCAGAGTGATATTTGCTGAATATTTCTGAGGTTAGGATGGGTGTCTCTCTCTTCATAAATGAAGGCTCTGCAGGAATGCAATTGCATAGAGCTACGCAGCCGAAGATTCTTATGATTAGTGCTGCCTCTTCACAATTTGAAAGCTCATCAAAGCTGATCAGGATGGTGTTGTCGGAAGTGTAGCAGAAGTTGAGGCCTGCCTCTTCCGCTCTGGAATTAATGATTGCAGGATCAAACTCGATTCCTTCTGCGCCGATGATTTCAATCGTATCGAAAAAGTTTTCAGCAGCTAGTCTGTAGCCCCCTTTGCGGAGTTTGTCAGCTACTGCATGAGCATATTTATATGCATTCAGCGCTATCTCACGAATGCCTTTAGGGCCATGATATAGTGCGAACATTCCTGTCATTGTTGCCATCAGTGCAGTGGCAGTACAGATGTTGGATGTGGCTCTCTCTCTCTTAATGTGCTGCTCGCGTGTCTGAAGTGCAAGGCGCACTGCAGAGTTGCCGTGACGGTCTACGGAAATGCCGACTATACGGCCGGGGAGATTGCGTTTAAACGCATCTGAAGTTGCCATAAAACCGGCTGTAGGACCGCCGAAGCCCATTGGGAGTCCGAATCTCTGGGCTGTACCAACTGCTATGTCAGCACCCCAAGCAGCAGGTTCCTTGAGCAGTGCAAGCGCCAGGAGGTCGCAATATGCGGTTACGAGAATGCCATTTTCATGAGCCTTTGTGCAGAATGAACTGTAATCTCTGACTTCGCCGTTTGCTGCGGGATACTGGAGAATGGCTCCGTAGCACTTTTCGTCAAATCGACAATCAGCGTAGTCACCGAGTACTATTTTGATCTCTAGGGGGACTGCTCGTGTCTCAAGTACCGAAAGTACTTGGGGAAAGATATTTTTGTCTACAAAGAGTACATTTTTGCCTGCTTTTACGGCATCCCGGCTACGGAGTTCATACATCATCCTCATAGCTTCGGCTGCAGCTGTAGCATCATCGAGCATCGAGCAGTTGGAGAGGTTGAATCCCGTCAGAGATGAGATCATTGTCTGAAAGTTGATCAGTGCCTCGAGGCGGCCTTGTGAAATTTCAGCCTGATAAGGGGTGTAAGATGTGTACCAGGAGGGATTTTCCAAAATGTTACGTATGATAACGGCAGGTGAGGCCGTACCATAATAACCCATTCCTATCATTGAGCGGAAAGGTTTGTTCATGGCTGCAGTCTCTTTGAGACGTGCTGTGTATTCATACTCGGAGAGAGCGGGTTCCAAAGCCAGCGGCTCTTTCAGGAGAATATCTTCGGGTACGGTCTGTTTTATCAGTTCATCCAGTGATGATACTCCGAGTGCATCCAACATCTGTTTTTCTTGGAAGTCCCTCGGACCATTATGTCTGTCAACAAATTTGAGTGGCATGTTGTATATGGTTTAAATAGTTGTCAATCCTACAAAGGTAATCAGTTAATATGTCATTTCCAATCGGTTGTCACCTCCATCTCTCCAGATCGAGACGCACGTAAATGAAGAGCAGAATGGTGAATCCCCAAAGACTGCTGCCTCCATAACTTACAAAGGGTAAAGGGATGCCTATTACTGGCATCAGACCGACTGTCATACCTACATTTATTAGAATATGCATCAGCAGAATAGAGGCAACGCAATAACCGTATATGCGTATAAAACGGTCCCGTTGTTTTTCAGCGGAATTGATAAGCCGTATCAGCAATACCATGAATACCGCAAGCACAGCCAGAGATCCTGCAAATCCCCATTCCTCACCTATGGTGCAAAAAATGAAATCCGTGGTTTGTTCCGGCACAAAATCAAAACGGGTTTGCGTACCGCGCAGGAAACCTTTACCGAAAAACCCTCCCGAACCAATTGCAATCATCGATTGGTGGACATTGTATCCGTCTCCCATAGGATCCTCCTTGATGCCGAGAAGCACCTCTATACGCCCTTTTTGATAATCTTTGAGAACCTTGTCAAAGATGAAATCCACTGAAAAGACCAGACAGATGCCGAGTATCATGCTCAGCATAGTGTTACGCAATATCTTTTGCCGCGTTACCAGTGACTTGATGAGAAACCCCAGTATGAAAGGTGCCAAGGCAAAGACCAGCCAGATCTCAATAGGGAACCTGTTAAATAATTTATTAAGGGCGACTGCAAATGCACTCGGGCTTTCATGTTCAGGGGGAACCACATTACTATCCTCCATTGCAACTAACTCATCCACGGAATCATCCGCATCAATTTCCACTGATACAATCTCTGTAGCGGGCTTTTCTACACGGTCCATACCGCTGATTAATGAAGGAACAAATCCCAGCAGTACAACTATGGGCATAATTACTGCCGCCACCCATTTTTTTTGTGTAACAAAAGAGGCGAAAACAGATACCAGTCCCACTACTATCAAAATCGAAATATAGGGTGAAAAGATGAGAGTCGTTATAAAAATGCCAATCACCGATAATCCAAAAATCAGCAGCCATCCCGACATTCCTTCGCGGTAAAACATCAACAGAAATCCAAGATAGACCAGTGCAGTGCCGGTCTCTTTCTCCAGAATTATAGTTAACATCGGAAGTAAGAGCACCAGGAATGCCTTGAGAGCATCCGATTTGTTCTTGAAACTGAAGTCAAATTTGCTGCTCATCAGATGGGCCAGTGCAAGGGATGTTGTAATCTTGGAAAACTCAGCCGGCTGTACCCTCATGCTGCCAATCTGCAGCCAACTGTTGGAGCCCTTTATATTAGCTCCTATAAATATTACCGCCACCAGCATCACTGCCATTAGTGCGTAGAGCCACCAGGAGAAAGCAGCGTATATCTTCGGAGGTATAGCAAAGAGAATCAGCAATGCGAGCACTACTGAACTGCCGATCCAGATGATCTGCTTGCCATATTCCATAGAGACATCGAATATGAAGGCACCCTCCTGATAGAGCGACGAATAGATGTTCATCCAACCGAAGAGCACCAGCACTATATAGCAGGTTATTATTGTCCAGTCCAGTTTCCTATAGATTGACTTTCCCACTACCTATCTCCTCCTAACTTTTACCCTGTCAAGCAGGTATCCGTTTATCATATTAGTTTCAAGCCATTTTCTCTCTTCTGAGATTTCGCCATTGAGGTATTTCTCCACTAGGAGGCCTGAAATGGGACAGGCCCAAGTGCCTCCGAAACCGGCATTCTCAATATATGCCGCCACCGCAATCTTTGGATCATCTTTAGGGGCAAAGCAGATAAATACCGAGTGGTCGTTGCCGTGCGGATTTTGCGCTGTGCCGGTTTTTCCGCAAATGTCTAGTCCCGATACATTGGCCAGTCGTCCGGTAGCTCCGGCACCGCCGTTAACGGCTAGGTACATACCTTCAACCACATACTCAAACCAGGTAGTATCTACCATCGTGTAGTGGCGCTCCGTAAAGCGGGAGTCAATAGGGTTATCAGGCATATCTTTCTGCAGATGTGGAGTGTAAAACCAGCCGCGGTTGGCAATTGTGGCTGCCAGATTTGCCAGATGAAGTGGTGTGGAACCAATCTCGCCCTGCCCGATGGCTAGGGAGATGATCGAGAGCGACCTCCAGCGGTTTTTGCCGTGAAGTCTGTCGTACCATTCGGCAGTGGGCATTGTGCCGGCTTGCTCGGAGGGGATGTCGGTATTCAGTTTAACCCCAAACCCGAAACTTTCAACATATTCTTTCCACTTTGTAAAGGAATCACGAATGATTTCATATTTCGGGTTATCGAGGATTGCGCGGAATACATAGCAGTAGTATGTGTTGCACGACATCATTATCGAGTGCCTGAAATCGAGTGGAGAAGAGTGTCCATGACATCCTACTCTAAGGTTACCGACCGTATAAGCGCCATGGCATGAATAAGCGGAGGAAGGGGTGATTACCCCTTCCTGAAGCCCTATTAGGCCGTTGACCAGTTTGAAAACGGAACCCGGAGGCTGCGGTGACATCACCGCACGATTAAACATGGGCTTGTAGGGGTCGGTAACGATTTCCTGATAGTATTTGTTGATTTCCGCCAGTTTTGAAGTTTCGAGGCCGGGGCTGGAGACCATAGTAAGAATTTCACCGGTAGAGGGTTCTATTGCCACCAGAGAGCCTACTTTGTTTTGCATCAGCTCTTCGCCGTATGCCTGGAGTATGGCATCGATGGTGCTTGTCACGTCTTTTCCGGCCACTGCGACCTTGTCATATTCTCCCTCTTCGTAACGCTCTTTGATGCGGTTGTGTGCATCTCGCAGATAGATGTTGTACCCCTTTTCTCCTCTGAGTTGTTCCTCGTAGGCCATCTCCATGCCGGTTCTTCCGGCATAATCACCTTGCCTGTAGTCGGGGTTGTTTTTAATGTAGGCGGCATCAACTTCGGAGATATATCCGTAGAGATTGCCTCCGGCATTGGAAGGATAGGTACGTATTGTTCTCGGTGTTCCGGAAAATCCGGGAAATTTGTACTGTTTTTCGATGAAGATATTGTAATGCTCACCGGAAACCTGCTTGATGAAAGGAAGCGTCTGGAATCCTATTCTGCTGCGATATTTTCGGTATTCACGAAATTTGGAGTTGACGAATGAAGTGTCTATGCCAAATATCGCGCAAAATTCCAGAGTATCAAAAGGTGCCACCTCAACAGGTGTCACCATAATGTCATAGGTAATTTTATTTGAGACAAGAATCTCCCCATTGCGGTCCAGGATAAGTCCCCTAGCCGGGTAGAGTGTTTCATATTTTAGGGCATTATTCTCAGCGTTGATGCGGTAATACTTGCTTATGATCTGAATATTGAAGAGTCTGATCACAATAACCGTGAAGACAATGATCATGGAGAATAAAAGGACGTTTTTTCTTTGCCGAGAGATTGCCATCAGAAACGCTTGTTGAGTAGTGTAACACTGACGAATAGAATCATTATTATATTTGCCACATAGCTCAGCGCTATTCGCATCAATATAAATGATGCCTGCCTGAAGCCTGCGCAGTCAAATAGAATGTATGTGACAAGAAATATAAGTGTCAGGTATGACGAATACCTGAAATACCTGAAAAATCCGACATCGCTGAGAATCACTCGCTCAAGTTTGTCACTTCGTTCACGGTTGATGGTTAAATAGCTTACGGGTCTGACAAATGTGGCAGTCATTACTGCGGCTGCAGAGTTGAGGCCTAGTACTCCGTCAGAGACCAGATCAATCACAAAACCAACCGCAAATGATATGATGGCAAGCTTAGGATAGCGATATTCGGCAGGAAGTGAGAGGATTATCAAGGGCAGAAGAGTCAGATGGATATATGGCCCCGTATAGATGTAATCACATATGATAATCTGGATGATTATCATCACGGCAATCAGCGCAAAAAGCGATATGTTTCTATTCCATCTCATTCTCAATCATCTTTATCTCTTTGCCGTAATTGTTGATTACAACATCTACAAGGCGTAATGCCCTGAAATTCTGAAACAGTTCCACGCCAATATCCAATGCTACTCCATTGACCTCATCGACAGAGGTGACGACACCGATCGGAATATCGGGAGGGAATATGGCAGAATAGCCGCTGGTAGAAATCGTGTCACCAAGATATACTTCCGTATGTATTGGTATCTCCCTTACAACCGCCCTGTTGCCGACTCCGGTCCAGACCATCGGACCGAAAACGCCGTTAGAGACAATCTTGGCACTAACGCTTTGAGAGGTGTTGAGAAATGAGGAGACATAACTGATGCGTGGCGATACCGCCTCGACTATACCGACAATGCCCCAAGAAGTTATTACTCCCATTCCCTCTTCTACTCCGTTGTTTGATCCCACATTCAGTATAATGTAGTTGTGTTGCTTGTTGGCGGAATTCTTGATGATGGTGGCAGGTATAAATGAGTAGTCACCCGTACTTGATGCGCGGGTAATGGCCTCTTCGGTGCTCACGTCATCGAGATACTTCATAAGTGATGAGATACGCTCTTTCAGAAGCCTGTTTTCAGCCTCAAGCAACTGGTTTTCCTTTTTAAAGTTGAGGAAATAACGGACACTCTCTCCCTGCCGCCAGAAGAATGACTGTACTGACCTTGCCACCCCCATAATCCTGTATTTTTGAATTATGCTGTTGTTGGTAATCAGGAGGACTGAAATGCCTTCCAGAAGCAGAAACAACGCAATGGACAAGAATATCTTTATGAGGCGGGAACTTCTCCTCATCGCATCAGGAAGTTGAACGAGGTGCAGTTCTTAAGTGCAATGCAAGTACCTCTGGCCACAGCCCTGAGGGGGTCCTCTGCTACGTGGAAAGGAATATTGATTTTCTTGAAAAGACGTTTGTCAAGACCTCTGAGCAAGGCTCCGCCGCCTGTGAGATATATACCCTTATGCACAATGTCGCTGTAGAGTTCCGGAGGAGTCTGCTCGAGTACCGACATAATTGCAGACTCAATCCTTACCAGTGATCTGTCAAGGCAGTGTGCAATCTCTTGGGGAGTTACCGTCGTTTCGATGGGTAGCACGGTCATAAGGTTTGGACCGCTCACCTTATAGGGCTCTATAGGTTCGTCAAGATCGGAGATGGCGGCTCCGATATTGATTTTGATCTCTTCTGCGGTTTTCTCTCCGATTTTTATATTGTGCTGCTGGCGCATATACTGCTGGATTTCATATGTAAATTGGTCGCCGGCCACCTTTATGCTCGAGTCGGCAACTATGCCTCCCAGTGAAATAACGGCAATCTCTGTTGTACCGCCCCCTATATCTACAATCATATTTCCCGAAGGGGCTGTAACATCGATGCCCACTCCGAGAGCGGCTGCCATCGGCTCGAATATAAGATATACGTCGCGTCCGCCGGAATGCTCTGCTGCGTCTCTTACCGCACGCGTCTCCACCGGAGTACTTCCGGAAGGGATGCAGACCACCATCTTCAGACTCGGCGAAAAGAAAGATCTACGGGTGTTGATCATCTTGATGAACTCCCTTATCATCTGTTCGGAACTGTCGAAATCTGCAATCACTCCCTCCTTTAGAGGCCTGATAGTCCTTACACCCTTGCTTTCCTTACCCTGCATCTGTTTGGCCTTTGTGCCTACTGCAAGAACTTTTCCTGTGAGATTGTCAATAGCGACAATGGAGGGTTCGTCGATGATTTTCTTGTCATTCATAAAAATGACCGTATTGGCAGTGCCAAGGTCGATAGCGAGTTCCTGTGTTAAAAATGAAAATGCCATATATCTTATAAAACTATATCGTTATCAATGCTTAAAATGTCTGAATCCGGTGGTGACCATGGCCACTCCGTTGGCGTTGCACCAGTCAATGCTCTCCTGATCCCTTACAGAGCCTCCCGGATGGATTACGGCAACTATACCGGCCTCTCGTGCAATTTCAACACAGTCCGGAAAAGGGAAAAAGGCATCAGAAGCCATTACCGCACCGTTGAGGTCAAATCCAAAGGATTTAGCCTTGACTATTGCCTGTTTGAGAGCATCTACTCTGGATGTCTGTCCGATGCCGCTTGCCAAAAGCATGGAGTCTTTGGCGAGCACTATGGCGTTGGACTTGGAATGTTTTACCAGTTTGTTGGCAAAAAGCAGATCCTTCACCTGTTCAGCCGTAGGGGCGAGAATGGTCACAGTTTTGAGTTCTTCGGGACTTTCTACCTTTTCGTCCCTATCCTGGACGAGAATGCCACCCAGCAGTGAACGGAACTTTGTGGCCGAAGGCCTGACTCCGTTGTCGAGGAGAATAATCCTGTTTTTCTTTGACTTCAATATTTCGAGTGCTTCGGGAGAGTACTCCGGAGCAATTATCACTTCAAAAAATATCTTGTTGATTTCCTCTGCACACTCTTTATCAATGGCTCTGTTGGCAATGATAATACCGCCGTAAGCAGATACGGGATCACCTGCAAGAGCATCTCTCCAGGCCTCTGAGATGGTGTTGCGTGTGGCGCATCCGCAAGCGTTATTGTGCTTGATTATAGCTACCGTGGGTTCGGAAAAGTCATACATGAGCTCCACTGAAGCCTCGATGTCGAGCAGATTGTTGTAGGAAATCTCTTTGCCGTTCAACTGTTTCGGCAGAGAATCACTCGAGCCGGTAAATTTTGCCTGCTGGTGAGGGTTTTCACCATAACGCAGGGGCATTGAATGGGCGTTGTCCCTATTGAACCAGTTGAAGATCCGGGTATCGTAGCAGGAGGAGGTGTGGAATGCCTGTCTGGCAAATGACCTGCGCTCTTCGATATCACTCTCACCGTGTTTAGTCTTGAGCAGGTGGAGCAGAGGGCCATAAGCCTCCTTGCAGGATACGATGATTACGTCACGATAATTCTTGGCGGCTGCCCTGATAAGTGAAATGCCTCCGATATCTATTTTTTCAATAATCTCTTCGGGAGTTGCATCCATCTGCACATATTTTTCAAAAGGATAGAGGTCTACAATCACCAGGTCGATGGGAGGTATTGCGTACTTCTCAATATCTCCTAAATCCTGAAGATGCTCCCTGCGATAGAGAATTCCTCCGAATACTTTAGGGTGAAGTGTCTTGACCCTGCCTCCGAGTATGGAGGGATAGGAGATGATCTCTTCCACTGAAGTGACATCCAACCCTGCCTCTTTGAGAAATGTAAATGTTCCTCCGGTAGAGAGCAGTTCAACGCCACAGGCAATAAGTTCACGGGCTATCTCCTCTATGCCATCTTTGCTGTATACTGAAATCAGCGCTCTTCTAATCTTTCTGGTGCAATTTTCGGTACGCATTTGCGGGAATGTAGTCAAGATGAAAAATATCAAGCAAATTTAGTAATAATAACGGGATTTTCGGCTATTTTTGTAGTATAATTTTTAAAGCAAATGAATAGACGCTATTATGCCGTTATACTTGCCGGAGGACAGGGGTCGAGAATGGGGTACGATATGCCCAAACAATTCATTGAGGTTGAGGGGAAACCGATTCTCAGATACACGATTGAGCGTTTTATGGAGGCCTTTGAGTTCATCGACATCATCGTGGTGCTGCCTTCCGGGGAGAAGGAGTACTGGAAGGAGTATTGCAACCGTACCGGCTTTTTAAAGCGCTATATCATGCCCTCCGGCGGTATCACAAGGTTTCATTCCGTGCAGAATGCCCTTAGATATGTTCCCGACGGGGCAATAGTGGCTGTCCATGATGGAGTCCGTCCTTTTGTTACATCGGATTTTATCAGGTCAATGTTTGAAAAAATGGAGGAGTGTGATGCGCTGGTGCCGGTAATCCAGCCTGTGGAGTCGCTTCGTGAAATTGGACCCGAAGGGACATCAACTGCGGTAGATCGTTCCCGTTACCGTCTGGTGCAGACTCCCCAGATATTCCATTCGGAACTCCTTAAGGAGGCATATGCTCAACCCTATAATCCTCTCTTTACGGATGATGCTTCGGTAGTGGAATATCTGGGACACAAAATCTCACTATGTGAGGGTCTCGGTGGCAATATCAAGATTACTACTCCGGAAGATCTGGCAATTGCGCAAGCTATTTTGCGCGAGGGGGAAGCGTTAGGATAATCTTTTACCCATACCTGGCGTTCGATCGCCTGGTCAAGAGATACCCAGGTTTCGGTCTTCATGACGCTGGGGATATTCTGGATAGTGTTGACCAGAATCTCCATAAGGTGGTCATGGTTGAAGCAGTATATTTTGAGTAAAAGTGCGTGGTTACCTGTTATGAAATGGCACTCCACAACTTCAGACATCTCCTTTAGAGCCTCAACAACTTGCGGATAACTGTTGGCCTGAGAGAGTGATACCCCAACAAAGGCGCAAACATTGAGTCCGAGAGCCTGGGGCTTGACGAGAAGGGTGGAACCGGTGATGATGCCCATGCTTTCCATTTTCTTTACTCTCTGGTGAATGGCCGCTCCGGATACTCCACATTCGCGTGCTATCTCGAGGAATGGCATTCTCGCATTTTTGACGAGAAAAGAGAGGATCTTCTGATCGATATGATCAATCTGGTAAGTAGTCATAAATGTGCTTTTAGGCTCAAAGATACAAAAAAATCGGCATGTTGGTTACAATTTATAACCTATTTTGGTCTTTTTGAATTCTCTTTCTCTATAATTGCCAGACAATCAGCCACATTGAGGGCAAACGGATCGGTACCTCGTGAAATTTTATAGTTGTTTTTACCCTGCTTTATATAGGGTCCGTAACGACCGTTGATGATTTGGATTTTGTGCTCCGGAAATTCAGCTATGTATTTTTGACTCTCCTTTTGTTCGTTTTCTGCAATCAGCTTTATAGCGTCATCAATAGTGACGGTATAGGGATCAAGTTCCTTAGGTAGAGAGATAAATGTGGAACCCACCCTGATGTAGGGCCCAAAACGGCCGATGGCAGTTGTTACAACTTTTCCCTCATGTTTGCCGACAGTGCGAGGAAGTTTGAGGAGCTGGAGTGCATCTTCGAGAGTGATTTCTTCTATCAATTGGCCCTTCTTGAGGCTTACAAACTGTTTGTCAGGGTCGTCATTACTGCCTTTTTGTACCAGAGGGCCAAAGCGTCCCATACGTGCGATGACAGGTTTCCCTGTGGCAGGGTCGGTACCGAGGTGTTTTTCCACATTAGTGAAGGTTCTGTCCTCAAGAGCATTTGTTACTTTTGCTTGGAAAGGTTCGTAAAAGTTGCCGATAACCTCATTCCAAACCAGAAGGCCTTTGGCGATATTGTCAAAATCTTCTTCCACCTTCGCTGTGAAACCATAATCAAGAATGTCCGGGAAGTTGGCTTCTAGGAAATCGGTCACCAACATCCCGATGTTTTCAGGGCAGAGTCTGTTCTTTTCACGACCGACAACTTCGTTCTTGAAGGTCGAAGAAATAATGCCTTTTCTGAGGGTGATCTCGCAATAATCCCTTGAAGTGCCGGTTTTGTCACCTTTGATGACGTAGCCTCTCTTGAGGATGGTGGAGATGGTTGGCGCGTATGTCGAGGGACGGCCTATGCCGAGTTCTTCCAGTTTTTTAACCAAGCTCGCTTCACTGTAGCGCGGCGGTTTTTGTGTGAATTTTTCGGTAGCGGTTATGCTCTCGTCGGTCATCGTCTGTCCGAGGTTGAGATGGGGCAAGAGAGCAGCCTTTTCGCTCTCATCCTCATCGTCACGTCCTTCGATATAGACCTTTAAGAATCCGTCAAATATTATTTGTTCGCCCTGAACGAGAAACTTTTCGCTGATGCGGTTTCCGGAGATGGTAATATCAGTCTTTTCCAGACGCGCGTCAGCCATCTGTGAGGCGATTGTTCTCTTCCAGATCAGCGCGTAGAGTTTCTTCTCGTTAGCGTTGCCCTCTATGGATGTGTTGGATATATAGGTTGGGCGGATGGCCTCGTGTGCCTCCTGGGCCCCTTTGCTTTTGGTCTTGTAGTTGCGCGGTTGGGAATATTGCTCTCCATACATCGAGGTTATGGCTTCTTTTGCCGTACCGAGTGCCATGGATGAGAGGTTGGTGGAGTCGGTACGCATATATGTGATGAGTCCGCTCTCGTAGAGTCGTTGCGCTATGACCATTGTCTGGCTTACAGATAGTCCAAGTTTTCTGGATGCCTCCTGCTGGAGAACCGATGTGGTAAAAGGGGGTGCCGGAGTGCGTGTCATCTCCTTTTTCTCTATCGAGGAAATGTCAAAAGTGCAACCTTTACAGCGTTCGAGAAAGGCCTCGGCTTCCTCCTTTGTAGAGAATTTTTTGTCAAGCACGCCTTTAATGCGTGCGTTTGATCCCTCAGGGATAAATATACCTTCTACTCTAAAATAACGCTGAGCTTCGAATGAAGAAATCTCTCTCTCCCTATCCACTATCAACCGTACTGCCACTGACTGGACACGTCCTGCGGAGAGTTTAGGTTGGATCTTTTTCCAGAGAACGGGCGAAAGTTTAAATCCCACCAGACGATCCAGCACCCTGCGGGCTTGCTGAGCCATGACAAGGTTGGAGTCAATATCACGTGGATTCTCTATTGCACCCAGTATGGCAGTCTTTGTAATCTCGTGAAAGACGATGCGGCGGCTTTTTTCTGCCGGAATCTTCAATGCCTCCTGCAGATGCCAGGCAATAGCCTCTCCTTCGCGATCTTCATCGGATGCGAGCCATACCATATCGGCTTTTTTTGCGGCGGCGGTCAGTTCGGACACCACTTTCTTCTTCTCCTTGGGTACTTCGTATTTGGGTTCGAAGCCGTTTTCAATGTCAATACTGAGACCATTCTCGGGAAGATCCCGTATATGGCCGAAACTCGACTTTACCGTAAAACCTTTTCCCAGAAATTTCTCAATGGTCTTTGCCTTGGCGGGCGACTCGACGATTACCAGATTCTCTCCCATATTCCTTATTCTTTTCAAACTGAAATGCAAAGTAAGGGATAAAGAAAGCAATTATCCAAATTTTAATTGCTATTTTTGTATGATAGAAACATTTTGATTTATGACAACTAATAAGAAATCGGTCAACCGGAAGAGGTTTCTGAAGTGGTTTTGGTGGATAATAATGACACCTGTTGCATTTTTCATCCTCTTAGTAGCCGGAGTGGCCTTTTTTACACATATTCCCTCGTTTGAAGAACTCGAAGACCCCAAGAGCAATCTTGCAACAGAGCTGATTTCCGAAGATGGCAAGGTTATCAATACCTACCATGTTGAAAACCGCTCCTATGTCTCCTTCGAGGAATTTCCGCCCCATTTGGTGAATGCGGCTATTTCCACTGAAGACGCACGCTTCCGTCGCCATTCCGGCATTGACTTTAGAGGTCTTGCCCGCGTTGTGGTTAAGACACTGATTATGGGAGACTCGAGTCAGGGAGGTGGCAGCACTATTACTCAGCAGTTGGCTAAGACCCTCTACCCCCGTCAGGATGTCTCAAGTCGCATTCCGGGTGGTAGGTTTATCAAACTTGTCACTATAAAGATAAAAGAGTGGATCACTGCAGTCAAACTTGAGCGCAATTACACAAAGGATGAGATAGTGACGATGTATCTCAATGCGATTTTCTTTGGCAGCAATGCCTACGGCATCAAATCGGCAGCTATAACATTTTTTGATAAAGATGTCAGAGACCTCACGGTTGAAGAGAGCGCCTGTCTGGTAGGAATGGTCAACAAACCCACCAGATACAATCCTGTCATCAATCCTGAGAATTCTTTAAAACGTCGGAACCACGTACTCAGGCAGATGGAAAAATACAACTATATCACTTCATCACAGTATGATTCCATAGTACAGATTCCCATCATGCTATCATACCAGCAGCAGGACCATAATGCCGGTCTTGGTTCCTATTACCGTGATATGCTCCGCCGTTATATGAACGCAGATGAGCCCAAACCCTCTTCCTATAGACAAAAGGAGGATTATTCGGCTGACTCCACTCTTTGGGTTGACGATCCGCTTTTTGGCTGGCTCAACAAAAATCTAAAGCCCGACGGCACCCAGTACAATCTTGACAAGGATGGGCTCCGTATCTATACCACAATCGATTCGAGAATGCAGCAATATGCGGAAGATGCTGTAAAAGAGCATCTTGGCAATGATCTGCAGAGGGTCTTCTTCAATGAACTAAAGCGCAAGCGCAATGCCCCCTTCTCTCCCGAAGTGACTCCTGAAGTTACTGAAATGCTTATGAACCAGGCTATCAGATGGAGTGACCGCTACCGCGAGATGAAAAAGGAGGAGGCAAGTGAGGAAGATATCCTCAAATCATTTAAACAGAAGGTTAAAATGCGTTTGTTTGCCTGGAATGAGCAGGGTTACATTGACACATTGATGACCCCATACGACTCCATTAGATATTACAAATCATTCCTCCGTGCCGCATTTATCGCGATGGAACCGCATACCGGCAAAGTCAAGGCATATGTTGGCGGTCCGGAATACCGTTATTTCAAATATGACAATGCCAGACAGGGCAAACGTCAGGTGGGGTCCACCATCAAACCTTTTCTCTACACCCTTGCCATGCAGGAGGGTTTCACCCCTTGCGACAAGGTGGTCAATATCCCCTATTCATTTCCCGTCGGAGATGAAGTATGGACACCCAAGAGTACCGACAGAGCCGAACACATAGGCAAGACCGTTACGCTTAAGTGGGGTCTTACTCATAGCTCCAACAATATCTCAGCTTATCTGATGAAACAGTTCGGTCCGCAAGCTATGGTGGAAATGTGTCGCAAGATGGGCATAAGTTCATATCTGGACCCTGTGTATTCGCTTTGTGTGGGTTCATGTGACATTTCGGTATACGAGATGGTAGCCGCTTTCAATACATTTCCCAGCCGTGGAGTCTATGTGTCTCCGATGTTGGTCAATCGCATAGAAGATAAGTCCGGTAATGTGCTGGCCAATTTTGCTTCCCGCAAAAAAGAGGCATTGAGCGACCCTACCGCCTATTTGATGGTCAATCTTATGCAGGGAGTGGTAAATGAGGGTACGGCGGGTCGTCTACGCTGGAGATATGGTCTTGGCAACAATATTGCCGGTAAAACCGGTACCACCAATGACCAGTCTGACGGATGGTTTATAGGCTTTACACCTAAACTGACTGCCGGAGTTTGGGTGGGGGCAGAGGACCGTCAGGTGCACTTTGAAAGTCTGACATATGGTGCCGGATCCAATATGGCGCTCCCGATATGGGGAATATTCATGCAGAAAGTTTATGGAGATCCGAGCATCAGCATAGGACCGGAAGACCTCTTTGTTCCCCCTCTGGGCTGGAGCATGGATTTGTCCTGTACCGGAGATGATAGCGATCTGTCAAATGACAAAGTTTCAAATTCCGGTGATGATCAAGGCTTTTTCAACTGATAACTAACGCATTTATGTCAAAGCGCAATCTTGCACTCATATATGGAGGGGACTCTGCAGAGGTAGGAATTTCCATTCTCAGCGGCCGCAATGTCTCCCGTTTTATTGATCGTTCAAAATACAATGTATACCATGTGCTCTTGAAAGGGGCCTCTTGGCAGGTTGTAAAAGACTCCGGAGAGTTCTCCGAATCTAATCCGGAGGCGGGTCTGACAGTGTTGGCTCAAGTGGATAAAAACGATTTTTCTTTTACTTTTCAGGGGAATAAAATCAAGTTTGACCTGGCGATGATTATGATCCACGGCACTCCCGGAGAAAATGGAGTTTTGCAGGGATACCTTGAGATGATGGGGGTTCCCTTCACTACCTCTTCTTCCGCCGTTTCGGCTTCGGCTTTCGATAAACAGATGTGCAAAGTGCTGCTGCGAGATTTCGGATTCAAGTTAGCTCCGGATGTCTGTTTGAGAAAGGGCAAAGAGTTTTCCGTGAAAAATATAATAAAGAAGCTTGGGCTGCCACTATTTGTCAAACCCTGTTCCGGTGGGAGCAGTTTCGGTGTCAGCAAGGTTATGAAGGAGGAAGAGCTTGAGGGGGCGATAAAACTGGCATTCAGACACAGCGATACGGTGCTGGTGGAGACGTACATCAGCGGGCGAGAGATAACACAAGGGGCATATATGGATGGGAAGAAGATTGTGGCATTACCCGTTACTGAGATTATTCCCCACAATACCTTTTTTGATTACGAGGCCAAGTACAATGGCTTAAGCGATGAAATCTGCCCTGCGAATATAGATCCGGCAAAGGTAGTGGAGATTTCGGCCATTACGCGCAGTATATACGACTGCCTTGGCTGTAAAGGGATTGTCAGGGTTGACTATTTCCTCTGTGATGACGGTAGCGTGATCTTTCTGGAGCTCAACACGGTCCCCGGAATGACAGCGATGAGTTTGGTGCCCCAACAGATACGTGCTGCGGGTTTGGATATGATGCAGGTCATTACCGGCATCGCAGATATTACCTGACCTTTTCTCTTAACTATATGACTTTAAAGGAATTTGTAGATAAAGCTGCAAAGGAGCTTTCTGAACTCTATTCGGTGGCTGAGGCCAAATCGATGGCTATCAGGCTCGTCTCTCACTATCTTGAGGTGCCCGAGTACTCTTATCTATCGGTTCCTGACAGGAATATTTCCGCGGCCGAACAGCAGAAGTTGGATGATGCCATTGCTGAATTGCTAAAATGGCGTCCTCTACAGTATGTGCTTGGGTTTGCCGAATTCGGCGGAAGGAGATTTAAGGTGAATGAGGGAGTGCTTATTCCCCGTCCGGAGACCGAAGAACTGTTCGGAATAATTATCGATGATCTGTCTGAAAAGGAGCTTGACGAGGGGCAGGAGTTCAACATTCTTGATGTTTGTACCGGTTCCGGATGCCTGGCCTGGTCACTTGCTGCGGAATTGCCCGGGGCACAGCTATTCGGTTGTGATATCTCCGATGAAGCTCTCAAGATTGCCTGCAAACAGAAAGTGAGGAAAGAGGAGGGTACGGTGCTCAGGCCTGTTTTCTTTTGGGCAGACATATTGGGAGTTCCTCCTGTCGGCCTTCCGCAGTTTGACATAATTGTCTCAAATCCTCCTTACGTACTTGAGAGTGAGCGATCTCAAATGCGTCCAAACGTACTCGACTATGAGCCTGAAATGGCCCTTTTTGTTCCCGATGGAGATCCGCTGATCTTTTACAGAGCACTGCGCTCTTGGACAGAAGCACTTTTGCGAAAGGGAGGTGCCTGTTATTGTGAGATAAACGAACGTTTCGGCAGCGATGTGGCAAACCTTTTTGGTTCCGATACGGTTGTTCTCAATGATATTAATGGTCGCGACCGCTTTGTCAAATACATCCGCAAGGTTTAGCGTCATTTTTTTAGTATCTTTACAAATCGTTTCGCAGATAATACAAAAGCATCCCGCAACCCGTAACCCGAACACTTAATACTCAATACTCAATACTCAATACTCAAAACTACACAACTACCCACTAAATACTACACACTACCCACTACCCACTACACACCACACACTACACTATGCTGACTCAAATTATCAACGGTATCATACATACCCCTTCAGGGTGGCTCAAAGAGGGCTCAATTATCATTAGTGATAACAAGATTCTTGAAGTTTCAAATTGCGACCGGCCAGTGGTTGGTGCTGAAATTATAGATGCAAAAGGAATGTACATCACTCCCGGCGGCATTGAAATCCATTGTCACGGCGGTGGAGGAAGTGACTTCATGGAAGGAACCGAAGAGGCATTCAGGAGAGCGGTGGCGACTCATATGCAGCATGGTACTACCAGTATATATCCGACCCTCTCCTCTTCCAGCATTCCAATGATTCGGGCAGCCGTAGCCACTACAGAAAAGCTGATGGCAGAGAAAGAGAGTCCGGTGCTTGGACTCCATCTTGAGGGACATTATTTCAACATGAAAATGGCCGGTGGTCAGATTCCCGAATACATAAAGGATCCCGACCCCGATGAATACATTCCCCTGTTGGAAGAGACTAACTGCATCAAACGCTGGGATGCCGCACCCGAACTTCCGGGAGCTACCGCATTTGGTCGCTACATCACCAGAAAGGGTGTTCTGGCCTCCATTGGCCACACCGCTGCCGAATACCACGAAGTGCTTGAGGCATACGAAGCTGGCTTTTGTCACGCGACCCACTTCTACAATGCCATGCCGGGGTTTCACAGGAAAAATGAATACAAGTACGAAGGTACGGTGGAGAGCATATACCTCATAGACGATATGACTGTCGAGGTAATAGGCGATGGCATTCACGTGCCCTCCACTATACTTAAACTAATTTACAAGATTAAGGGGGTTGAGAAGACTGCACTCATCACTGATGCTCTCGCATGCGCAGCCAGCGATAGTCCGTCGGCCTTTGACCCACGTGTAATCATTGAAGATGGAGTATGCAAACTCGCGGATCGCTCCGCACTTGCCGGCTCGATTGCAACAATGGACCGCGTAATAAAGACGGTAACCACCCATGCCTTGATCCCCTTGTTTGATGTAATCAGGATGATTTCCGAGACTCCTGCCCGCATAATGGGCATCCGGGACCGTAAAGGCTCCCTCCAGAAGGGTAAAGATGCGGACATATTGCTCATCGATAAGAACTACGATCTTCGCGGAGTTATAGCTATGGGCAAAATCATCAAACCCATTCAATAACACTACAACTCAAATTATCGAACGATGAAATTAATACAGATATTCAACGGAAAAATCCTCACCCCGCAGGGTTGGATCGATGGTGGCTCCCTGCTTGTCAATGATGACCGCATCCTTGCAATTACCGGCAGCACCCTCCCTTTGGAAAATGCCGAATTGGTTGATGCCTCGGGACGCTACATCATCCCTGGATATGTTGCAATGAATATCTACGGAGCGGCGGGCAGCCAGTTCCACGATGGCACTGAAGAAGCCTTCAACACTATAATTAATGCCCATTTGGCTCATGGTACCACTACCATATTCCCCACTGTGGGTACGGTGGGTTATGATAAATTGGTTGCATCCGGAAAACTCTGTACAAAGCTGATGGAAGGCGGTAATCGCATAATCGGAGGCTTGCATGTTGTTGGCCCATATCTGAGTCCTGAAATCACAAAAGGCCGTTACGAAGTTAAAGAGCCTAACCGCACAATGTACGAACACATTATCAGTGAACTTCCCTGTATTAAGCGCTGGGATGCTGCTCCGGAACTCCCCGGAGCCCCCGAGTTTGCCCGATTTCTCACAAAAAAAGGCATTCTGCCTGCCATTTCCCACACCTCGGCGGAGTATGAGGATGTGAAAATGGGATTTGATGCCGGCTTTACCCACGCAGCGCAATTATATAACTCTATGCCGGGATTTCACAAACGTCGCGAATATAAATATGAGGGCACTGTGGAGAGCGTTTTACTGATAGATGAGATGACTACCGAGGTAATTGCGGATTGTGTCCATCTGCCTGCGACTATTCTGCGTCTTGTATATAAACTCAAGGGCGTCAGCAAGACCGCGCTGGTCACTGCCGCACTCCGATATGCTGCCTACGATGGCGAAGAACTTGCTTTCTCAAAGGTCTATATTGACAATGGTGTATGCAAGCTTAAGTCAGACGGTACTGTTGCCGGAGGAATCTCGACAATGGATCAGTTAGTTAGAAATATGGTCATAAGAGCTGAGGTGCCCTTTGAGGATGCCGTCAGGATGGCATCGGAGACTCCTGCAAGGATAATGAATGTCATAGACCGTGTGGGTACATTAGAAAAGGGGAAAGATGCCGACATACTCCTTCTTGACAAGCAGTACAACATAACCTCCATTTGGAGCAAAGGTGTTAGGATCGTTTAGTAGAGGCTTTCAGCGCAATATATCTCACTCCTTCCTTTTCAGAAAAAATGAATGAACCCTTGCGGTCAAGCTGAAGGTTAGATATGATAGAGCTTCTATTGGTGGTCGGCCTGAATTGCAATACGTAATCTACAACATCTGAAACCGGAGCAATCAAATCGGGTTGCGATTTAAGATACTCCCTTACGAAAAGACGTATTGTACCACCTCTGCGAACGCCCTTGTTCCACTCTTTTAGAGTATACCGGCCTGTGCGTCCAATGGCAATTATCGAGGGAGAACGGAGCACATTCCCTGACACAAATTTCTTTTTTTTCTTTTCTCCGGGATAGAGGCGATTGTATTCCTTCAGTATCTCATCTGCCGTCATAGGATGTCCCTTCGAGCGGATTATCTCCTCCATTATTTTGGGAACCTGCTTTTTAACTGTGGCAGGAAAGAGAATCATATCATCTTGCACAGTGAGACGGATCGAGGCGAATACATCTTTTGCTGCTATGCGGAGGGGGTCACGAGGATTGGGATTGATCAATCCGGCATTGAGGTAGGCCTCTGCCGCTTCGGCTCCCACAACAATATTGTATTTTACCGCCGTAGCACAGGCTGCTATGATATCCTTCTTATAGTGATCGTAATAGCGGTTTATTCGGCATTCGGAGGCGAGTTTCTCAATAGGCACTCTATCTACTTCGTTCCTTCGCTTAAGTGCGGTCTTTTCTACTGATTGCAGGAAAAGTTCAAAGTCGAAGCATTTGGCCAATTTAGCGGGCACGAGAGTTGTCCTGGAAAAACGATCATTTTTCATCATCAGAGAGTCGCGCATATTTCCGACAATGGCAATTTCGCGGTAGACAATAGCCAAAGCAACATTTACAAGATTGCGGCTAAAATTGGTACCCTCAGCTTTATTGATATCATTATGTACTCCGGAAGAACGCCAGCGGTAAGGACATTTGCAGTAACCTCGTGGAGTCTTGATCATTTTTTTCATCATCCCGAGGTAATCGGTTAATCGGTTAATAATATGCAGCAGCATCTGGCGCACACGCTCTATGGAGATGCCGAGTGCTTGTGCGACATCCAACCGGCTTAAAGGCATTTTTCCATCATAAATCAGCGGCAGGGAGTCCAGAACTTTGAGATCCCTTTCGTCAAATGTGAGGATATACTCTTTCAGAGTGGCGAAAATCGGAAAATAACCGAGTTTTTCTTTTAGATTAAAGATTTTGAGGATTGACTCGCTTTCCAGCATCGGAATATCGTGGACCAGACTTTTGACATTGTCGCTCGGTAGTCGACTGCGCACTTGTGCGATGATTTCCATTACATTGCGCGCAGTCTTGGTACCACAGTTGCGCCAAGATAGAATTTCTTTTCTTTTCAGAGAGAGAAATTCGTTGAAAAATGCGCGGTCATTTTTGAAGTTCCGGCGATAGGCGCCGATTACGTTCCGTGTGCGAGTATTGTACTGAAGTAACAGAGATTCGAACGCATATATAGTGCGTTCGATATTTTTTTCATCAATTTTATCCCGAGGATTCCAAAATAGATTTGACTCGTATTTTGACATGGCAAAAAGTTTTTACAAAGTTTAAGGAATCGGGGCATACAAATATAATTAATATATTGAAGGTTAGCAACTTTTTGTCAAATATTTTATAATTTTGCGGCCGATATAAAAGGATTATTTACAGTATATTTTATGACTACAATTGAAACTTATGACTTCACAGGCAAAAAAGCCATTGTAAGAGTCGATTTTAACGTTCCGTTGAACGATAAATTTGAAATTACGGACGACACCCGCATCAAAGCGGCCATTCCTACATTGAAAAAAGTTCTTGAAAAGGGTGGTTCAGTTATAATAATGTCGCATCTCGGTCGTCCCAATGGACCGTCGGAGAAATTCTCCCTAAAACATATTATTTCTTGTATAGAGGAGTATCTCGGCACTAAAGTGCAGTTTGCCGAAGATTGCCAAAAGGCGGATGCACAGGCTGCAGCCCTAAAGCCGGGCGAAATTCTTTTGTTGGAAAACCTTCGTTTCTACGCAGAAGAAGAGGGTAAACCTCGCGGACTGGCTGAAGATGCTACCGATGAAGAGAAACAGGTGGCCAAGACTGCGATTAAGGAGAGCCAGAAAGCATTCGTTGCCAAGCTTGCATCCTATGCGGAGTGCTATATCAACGATGCTTTCGGTACTGCGCATCGTGCTCACGCCTCCACAGCGCTGATCGCAAAATATTTCCCGAAGGACAAGATGTTCGGATATGTGATGGAGGGTGAAATCCAGGCTATAGACAAAATACTCAACAATCCCGCACGTCCTCTTACTGCTATTCTCGGCGGAGCAAAGGTTTCATCCAAGATCGGCATTATCGAGAATCTTATTGACCGCGTCGACCATCTGATTATCGGCGGCGGTATGGTATATACTTTCATTAAGGCTCTTGGCGGAAAAATCGGCAATTCCATTTGTGAGGATGACCAGATTGAGACTGCAAAAACCATCATGGCCAAAGCGAAGGCTAAAGGCATTGACCTTGACCTTCACCGCGAAGTTGTGGTAGCTGATAACTTCAGCAATGATGCAAATTTCAAGATTGTGAACAACTTCGAGATTCCCGATGGCTGGGAAGCAATGGATGCTGCTCCCTCGTCACTTGAACGTTGGCAGAAGATAATAGATAACTCCGGCACCATTCTATGGAATGGCCCTCTCGGAGTCTTTGAAATGCCCAATTTTGCCAAATCCACAAATGCAATGGCGAAAATGCTCGCTAAGGCTACCGAAAAAGGCACTTTTACACTTGTTGGCGGCGGAGACTCGGTTGCAGCCGTGACACAGATGGGCTATGCTGATAAGGTCAGTTACGTTTCCACCGGAGGTGGTGCAATGCTTGAGTATCTTGAGGGCATAGATCTTCCAGGCATCAAAGCTATCCGCGAATAATTCTCCTGCATGACTATCGAATATCCATCCCCATCCTGGCACGACTATGAACTCATAGACTCCGGTAACTTCGAAAAACTGGAGCGCTTCGGTAGGTATGTGACGATTAGACCCGAGCCTAAAGCCCTTTGGGAGCGCACTCTACCTGAAGAGGAGTGGCTCAGACGCGCCCATACGAAGTTTGTCCCAGGTACAGGCCTTGGCAAGGCGGGAAAGGAAGATAGTGGATCCTGGGAGGTGCTTCACAAAATGGATAAGGAGTGGATGATCTCCTACCCGAAGACCGGGATTAACCTTCTCTTGAAACTTACTTCCTTCAAGCACGTGGGCCTCTTTCCCGAGCAGGCTACAAATTGGGATTATATCCTTGATAGTGTTAAGGAGATTACAGCCGCTACTTCGGATGGAACTCCTCCCAAGGTACTCAATCTTTTTGCATATACCGGAGCAGCCTCGCTGGCTGCCTGCAGGGCCGGAGCACAGGTAACTCATCTGGATTCCGTACGTCAAGTGGTAACCTGGGCGAGAGGTAATATGGAAGCCAGCGGTTTGGATAACATACGCTGGATAATTGAAGATGCGTTGCTTTTTGCCAAACGTGAAGCACGCAGAGGAAACATCTACCATGGCATCATTCTTGATCCTCCGGCATTTGGACATGGTCCCGACGGAGAGAGGTGGAAACTCGATGAGTCTCTCTATGAAATGCTCCTTAAGGTAGCCTCCATACTTGCTCCTGAGATGAGTTTTATGGTACTCAATCTCTATTCAAACGGCTATTCGCCTGTTCTGACGGAGACTCTGGTGCGTTGTGCGTTTGGAGAGAAATATCGTTCTCTGGATTGTGGAGAATTGGCCATCAAAGACAGTTTCAACAAGGTGCTTCCGTTGAGTGTTTTTGCAAGGTTAAAACGTTGATTTTATAGTTTTAATAAATACCAACAGATTATGGATTTTTTATCAGTAGTATGGAATGTGGATCCGGTTATCTTCAACCTAGGTCCCCTGACTGTCAGATATTACGGACTGCTCTTTATTGCAGGATTCCCCCTTGGATATTGGCTTTTTACCAAATTTTACAAAAGAGAAGGGGTTGATGTAAAACTGCTGGAGCCGTTGCTTTATGCGCTGCTCATCGGTACCATCGTAGGAGCACGTTTGGGACACTGTCTTTTCTATCAGCCGGAATATTATCTGAGCAGATCTCACTGGTTTGAGATATTCATGCCATGGAAAGGTGGTCTTGCAAGTCATGGTGGAGCTATAGGTGTGCTGCTGGCTATCTGGTGGTACTGCCACAAATATGGCCGTAAGAATGGTTTCGATATGATGTGGATTTTGGACAGAATTGCAATTGCTATTGCCTTTGCCGGATGTTTCATACGTTTGGGCAACCTAATGAATTCGGAGATTTACGGCAATCCGACCGACCTGCCCTGGGGATTCATCTTCGTGCAGCGTGGAGAGATTTTGGCCAAGCATCCGACACAACTCTATGAGGCATTGAGCTATCTGTTGCTCGGATTTGCACTTCTCGGAGCCTATCGTTATCGCCTAAAGAGTCTCAAAAAGGGTACTCTTTTCGGAGTTTTTCTTATCGTGCTCTTCGGTATGAGATTCCTCATTGAGTATATTAAGGAGCCTCAGGTGGCCTTTGAAGAGGGTATGGTTCTAAATATGGGGCAACTGCTGAGCATCCCGTTCGTTATTGCGGGAGCAGTGATACTTATTTGGAGTCTTGTTGCGAAAAAGCCCGCGATGGCTGTTGTCCAGACGAAGAAAAACTATCATCCTTCTCCGAAAGAGAAAAAGAAGAAATAGTATCAGACGATATTCTGTAGAAATTTTCTGTAGTTAAACTCCTTAGTCTGCCTCATTACCAGAAACAGATCGGCAATCCACCACATGCCGCATCCGCCAAAGGTAATGAGTTTGAGAAGTCCGAGTCCGAAGTCGCCCAGCACCATTTTGTCGACACCCAAGAATCCGAGAATAATGGATACGACAAGCATCAGCCCGGGACTGGTGAAATTGATTTTGCTCACATTGAGGCATTGCCCTTCGGGCATATTTTCCATAAAAACCCTGATGTTCTCAAGGTCGCTCGCAATGAATTTGTCCTTATTGGAGATGATGAAGTTGTCAATGAAACTATTGTTCATGGATCTATAATTAAGCAATTATCTTCAGTTGCTGTCACGTCCGCTCTATTTCGCGACGCATATCCTTCTCTTTGATGGATTGGCGTTTATCATATTCGCGTTTACCGCGGGCAAGTGCGATGTTGAGTTTGGCGTAGCCATTTTCCGATATGAAAAGCCGAGTGGCAATGATGGTCATACCTTTTTCGCGCGTGGCGCGTCTCAATTTGCGCAGTTCTCTCTTTGTCAGCAGCAGTTTACGGTCACGTTTGGGATCCTGGCGGCTGAATACGGAGCCCCACCAATACTCGGCCACATGCATATTTTTGACAAAGAGTTCATTTTCTACAAAATAACAGTAGCTGTCCACAAGGGAGGCTTTGCCTGCACGGATAGACTTGATCTCACTTCCGCTCAGTACAATTCCGGCGGTGAAATGCTCGATCAACTCGTAGTCGAACGTGGCTTTCTTGTTCCTTATGTCGATTCTATTTTCTTTCCTCTTTGCCATATAAGTAATGGTGCTTTTCCGGCTTGTGTGCATTAATAGATGCGCAAATGCTGCGAAACGATGCAAAATTAGTTTATTTTTGTGGAATAAACCAAAGGAGTGCCCGATATGTTAAAGCCCCCATTCCGGGAATATGATCTTATTTGTCTCCTTGGCCCTACGGCTTCAGGGAAGACTCGTTATGCGGTAAAACTTGCCCGTGAACTGGACGGAGAGATCATTTCCGCCGATTCTCGGCAAATATTTCGCGGGATGGATATAGGGACGGGCAAAGATTTGGACGAGTATGGAGAGATTCCCTACCATCTTATAGACATTGCCGATGCAGGTACCAAATACAACATTTTTGAGTATCAGAAGGACTTTGAGCGGGCATATCAAGATATTCTGCAAAGGGGCAAAACGCCGATATTATGCGGTGGCTCCGGACTCTACATCGAAGCGGCCACCTGCGGCTATTATCTCCCCGAAGTCCCCCCTGACATGTCCCTGAGGGCTGAATTGGAGAAACTCCCCACCGAGGAGCTCATAGCCAAATATGAATCATTGCGCAAGCCCCATAATACCACCGACTATGATACGCGCAAACGGCTTATCCGTGCTCTGGAGATTGCCATTTGGGAGGAAAAACATCCGGTTCGCAGGAGCTCTTTTTTGCCGAAAAAAACCAAATTCATCGGCATAAGCGTTTCACGCGAAGTGCGTAATGCCCGTATTGATGCACGTTTGGATACCCGTCTGAAGGATGGAATGGTCGAAGAGGTGAAAAAACTGCTGGAGAGCGGAATTCCACCTGAGGATCTGATTTGGTATGGTCTTGAATATAAGTTCGTGACAATGTATCTTACCGGACAAATGGAGTACGACGAGATGGTAAACAGACTTAAAATAGCCATTCACCAATTTGCCAAGCGACAGATGACCTGGTTCCGGGGAATGGAGCGAAAGGGGATAGAGATAGAGTGGATAAAGATTTAGAGAAGATATGAAAAGAGTGTTTTTTGTAATGATGTTGGCTCTTATGCCGGCTGTTGTTTGGGGCCAGAAAGCTTCCGAACTTGTATATACCGATGCCCGTGAGTTGATGCTTATAAATCAGGGATTTGATAATACGGAACTTCATTATTCCAGACTGCCTGTTGATATGAAAGATGTTACCCGTCAGGCGGTATGGGATCTTGGCCTTAATTCGTCAGGTTTGGCAATCAGGTTTTCTACAGATGCAAAGGCAATAGGAGCAAAGTGGACTCTTCTAAATAATTTCAATATGGCTCATATGGCCGGGACGGGTATTAGGGGAATAGACCTCTATTTTCTTGATGAGAATGATACATGGCGTTTCATAGGTACGGCACAACCCAACGGGAAAGAATCTTCCAATCTGTTTGTCCGCAACATGTCGGGTCAAATGCGTGATTATATGGCATATCTGCCACTATATGATGGAGTCACCTGTGTAGAAATCGGAGTCGATTCTTCGGCTGTCATCGGAATGCCCAGAAGTAATTTGCTCACAAAAGGAAGCTGCAAGCCGATACTCTTCTACGGAACAAGCATAACACAAGGCGGGTGTGCCTCGCGTCCCGGTATGATCTATACCTCCATAATCAGTCGTGAAAGACAGCAGGAGGTAATAAACCTCGGTTTCAGCGGTAATGCCCGTATGGACAAGTCAATGGCCGAAATTGTAGCAAGAGTTGATGCAGAGCAATATGTAATTGACTGTTTGCCCAATTGCACGACACAAATTCTACGCGACAGCGCCTATTATTTCATTACCTATCTTGCCGAAAAACATCCCGACAGGCCGATTTTTATGGTAGAAAACGTGATATTTTCCTATACTTTGGTAGATGTTAAAAGCAGAAATGACCTGATAGAGAAGAATGAATATTGGCGTCAACTCTATAAACGTCTTCGTAAGGAGGGCTATCGCAACCTTCACTATATTTCCGCCAAAAACCTCACCGGAAAGGATTACGAGGGCTCTGTCGACGGAGCTCATCAGACCGATCTGGGGTTTTTGAGGATGGCTGAAAAATTTCTCAGATACTTGAAAAAATAACGGCAGATCCTGATCTATTTCTCAGGCACGTGTTTGTACTTGAACAAAATTGCAAAGGCAATTGTGATTACAAGCGCGTAGGCGGCAAAAATGAACCAGGTATGACTCCAGCCGGTCATTTTAGCAATAGGATCTGTCTGTGAATTCACAAGAGCATTGACTACAGCCTGAGCTCCGAGTGTCCCGATTGCAGCACCGATGCCGTTGGTCATCAACATAAATAGGCCCTGAGCACTGGAACGTATACTGTGATCGGTGTTTTTGTCCACGAAAAGGGAGCCGGAAATGTTGAAGAAGTCAAATGCGACACCATAAACAATCATCGATAGGACAAACAGCCATACTCCATTGCCGGGGTTGCCGAGTCCGAAAAAGGCAAATCTGAGCACCCAGGCAAACATTGCAATCAGCATAACCTTCTTAATGCCATATCTGCGGAGGAAGAAGGGAATCAATAGAATACAGAGCGCCTCAGAAATCTGTGAGAGCGAAATCAATATATTCGAGTGCTTCACACCGAATGTGTCAGCGTATTTCTCAATGCCGGCAAAGTCGCCCAGGAAAGGGTTTGCAAAGCTATTCGTGATCTGCAGAGCCACTCCGAGCAACATCGAGAATATGAAGAAAATGGCCATCCTACTCTCTTTGAAGAGAGCAAAAGCTTTCAGCCCCATAGCCTCCACAAGAGACTTTTTCTCTCCACCCTTGCTTACAGGACAGTCTGCCAATGTAAAGCTATAGCCGGCAAGAATAAGGCCGAGTATACCGGAGAAGATATATTGGTAAGCAGAGGCCTGTATGCCCATAAGGTCAACACACCACATTGAAACGATGAAGCCGATGGTACCCCAGATACGGATCGAGGGGAAGACCTTTACCGTGTCCATTCCTGCTTTTTCAAGGGCGACATAAGAGACTGAATTGGTCAGCGCGATGGTGGGCATGAAGAATGCCACGCTAAAGGAGTATAATGTAAAAATGGTCCCGAACTGCACTGTTTCCGCTGTCAATCCGTACCAGCCTGTAGCCATCATGAAAATTGCCGCAAGACCGTGGCAGATGCCGAGAAGTTTCTGTGCAGGAATCCATTTATCGGCAATAATTCCTATTAATGCGGGCATGAAGATGGAAACTATGCCCTGAATTGAATAAAACCAGCCGATCTGTTCTGCAAGTCCGATACTTCCGAGGAATCTTCCCTGTGAGGTAAGATAAGCTCCCCAGACTGCAAATTCGAGAAAACTGGCGATAATCAGTTTAAGTTTTGTGCTCATATTGTTAAGTATAAAATTATTTAGGTGCCATCCTGTAAAGAATCAGTGCCACTATGGAGAATATTATATTCGGTAGCCAAAGTGCAAACGCCGGAGAAAGGGCGCCGGTGTGGACCGGCATTTCGCTGAAGCGCATGGAAAGTATATAGATGAAACTTAGTGCGATGCCAATTCCAATATTGAGACCAATCCCTCCACGCCGCTTGCGGGATGAGAGAGCGACACCCATTACCGTCAGCACAAATGCTGAAAAGGGCATCGCTATACGGTTGTTTTTCTCTATAAGTGCATACAACACCAGTGCATCCCCGCGCATGGTCTGTACATCTATAAGTTCGTTGAGTTCTTTGTGAGAAAGAGACTCTGCAATGTTTCTACGCCTGTAGAAGTCCTCTATTGTGAGGTTAATCACCGTGTCCAGCTCTTTGCCGGTACGCACTATTTCGGACCCTTCATTGTAAAAATCTCTGATGTACCAGTTGCGTAGCTTCCATCCGCACATAGTGGAATCCCACACTGCCGATTCAGCGGAAAGTTTTGAAACGATGCGGTTTTCTTTTATGGTCTCGAGGGTAAATCTGTATGCGGTGTTGGCCCAGGAGCTGAACTGCTCCACAAAGACAAATTCACCCGGAGCTATCTGGTAGTGGATCTTGCTGGTCGCTGAGGCCGTCTGTTGCTGCTTTATGTATTTGTTTTCAAACTCCAGACGTATATGGTTGACGGGAGGGATTATAAAGATGCCCAGCAGAAGGGTTAATGTTGCAATAAACGCTGCGGAGAGCATATATGGCCTCATCATTCTGTTGAAACTTACTCCACTAGAAAGCATCGCGATAATCTCGCTTCTTTGCGCAAGTTTGGAAGTGAAAGATATCACCGCCAGGAATACAACGATTGAACTAAAACTATTGAGTATCCAGGGAATGAATCCACCGAAATAATCGAACACAATCTCTTTTAGTGGAACCTGGTTATCGACAAATTTGTCAATTTTCTCGCTAATATCAAATATTATGATGATAAGCGTGGCAATCATCAGGATGAAGAAATAGGTACCTATGAATTTCCTGATGATATATTTGTCCAGTATTTTGAGTTCGGGCTTCTTCATCGTGCCGTAGCAGTTAAAGTCTTGTTTGAAGTTTTTTTACCATGGCGCATTTCCAAGAGTTGAAATCCCCATTTAGTATATGCTCGCGGGCCATTTTTACAAGGTTAAGATAAAAAGCGAGATTATGCTCACTTGCAATCTGTGCTCCGAGCATCTCTCCGGCAATGAAGAGGTGTCTCAGGTAGGCCTTGGTGTATGTTCTGTCAACAAAAGATGTACCATCGGGATCTATGGGGGAGAAGTCATCGACCCATTTGCGGTTGCGGATATTGATGATACCTTCACTTGTAAAGAGCATTCCGTTGCGCCCATTACGCGTGGGCATGACACAGTCAAACATATCGATGCCTCGTGCGATAGCCTCAAGTATATTTGCCGGAGTTCCCACTCCCATCAGATAACGTGGCTTATCCTGAGGCAAAATCGGATGCACCTCCTCTATCATCTGATACATCAGTTCGGTGGGCTCCCCTACTGATAGTCCTCCGATGGCATAGCCTTCCCTGTCAAGGGCGGTAAGTTCCTCGGCAGCTTTACGTCTCAGGTCGGGATAAATGCATCCCTGGACTATCGGGAAGAAGGTCTGATGGTGACCATAAAGGGGCTCTGTGCTGTCAAATCTCGCTATGCAGCGTTTGAGCCACTTAAGAGTGAGGTCAAGAGATTCGGAGGCATATCTGAAGTCGGCATCACCGGGGCAGCACTCGTCGAGCGCCATTATGATGTCCGCACCAATAATACGTTGGATATCGACATTATTTTCCGGAGTAAAAATGTGTTTTGAGCCATCGATGTGCGACTGGAACTCATATCCCTCGTCGGTGAGTTTGCGACACTGCGCCAGCGAGAATACCTGATATCCGCCGCTATCGGTAAGGATGGGCTTGTCCCAGGAGATGAACTTGTGCACTCCTCCGGCCTGATGAAGAATATCAAGTCCCGGACGAAGATAGAGATGATAAGTGTTGCCAAGAATTATCTTTGCACCGATATCATCCTTCAGGTCGCGGTGATAGACTCCCTTGACGGAACCCACCGTGCCTACGGGCATGAAAATCGGGGTTTCAATATTCCCGTGGTCGGTTTCTATTACTCCGCACCTTGCTGCCGTACCGCTATTATCCTTCGCCTGTAGCGTGAATTTCATCTACTTTTGCTAAATTTGAACAAAGGTATGAAATTAATGGCATATTTTTGGAAACACTATTGATTAAACATAAAATCAAGAGGTTATGAAACGATTGCTCACTTTTTTATTGTTGCTAATACCTACTACATCTATGATAAACGCACAATCTTACAAATCAGCTGATTACGGCGATTTATGGAGTAAAGTGGAGAAGGCCTTAAAAAAAGGTCTTCCCCAGACTGCCGTCAAATACCTTGACGAACTGGAAGCCCTCGCAACAAAGGCGGATGACGGTCTTGAGCTTCTAGTTGTCTGCGAAACAAAGCTGGACCAGCTTCGAGAATACAATTGGAAAGAGGCCGGTCCATACTATTCAAATGTTGATCGTATACGGAGCATTGTCCTGGGAGACCTTAACGGAAGCATTGCCAAATATTCGGATCATCCGAGAGTTTTGAGGCTCCATTACCACAAACTTTTGGAGGAAAAACGCGATATAGACCGCCGGCGTGAAAAGAGCGGTGCCGACTATCTGGCCTTCAAATCACGTTGTCAAGAGATACTTAAGGGACATTCTACCAAAGATTACTATTATGATAATGTGGACCAGATTGTAAAAGAGATGGACTCTGAGGAGTTATCGGACTATATTGATGGATATAAACAACAATATGCCCCGAATCAGGATGTAGCCATCAGGATTCACACACGCAATCTCAGCCGTGTAACTCTCGATATATACCGTCTCAATGACAACTGTTTCTGGGAGGAGGGCTACAGGTTCGGTTTGTTCAATCTCAAACGCATCTCCTCAAAGGTTTTCACCCGTACATACGACCTTCCCAATGAGTACAATATTCTGAGCGAGAAGTTCGATACCATACCTTGTAGAGAAGTGGGCAATTATGTCTTCCATTTCCATTCCGGAAAACACAATTCATACAGCGATATTTGTGTCAGCTCGGTCGCTACGGGACTCCGTAAGGTGGGCAATGTTCAGGAAATATATGCTGCGGATATAATCACCGGCAAACCCTACAAAGAGATCTTGGCGGAAGCTTACAGCAATCCCGGCAGAGGGGATAGGGGTAGCATCACGAGAATAACTCCGACAAAGAAGGCCACAGTAACTCAGAATGGATTTACACGGCTACCTCTGGAATTCGAACAAAAAAAGGGCAAGGAATATATAGACTGGGCACTTAGAGTCTCTGCCGGCAAGGATATATATGCGCCTCTCCTCTCTGTAGATAATTATAGTGTCGAAACGGATAGAGATATGGAATGGATGTCAGAGGAAATGTCGTTCTACACCGATCGTAAGCTCTATAAGCCCTCCGATACAATTTTCTTCAAGGTTATCTACTACAAAAGCAATAGGGAAAAGGCCCAGGTACTCGCCAATAAGCCTTTAGAACTTTCGATACGCCATACTTCTGAAGAGAAACCTTTTGCCACCTTTAAGGTTGTGACAAACGATATGGGATCCGCCAGCGGTTTTTTCACTCTCCCTGAAGGGAGTAAAAACGGTATATACCGTATAATGGCAGGGAATCGCTATCTTGGAGAAGTCCGTGTCGAGACCTACAAAAGACCCAATTTTGATTTTAAGCTTGAGCCAAATGCGGGTGTCTACATCTTTTCCGATATTGTGCGTCAAAAAGGAACCGTGGAGAGTTTTGCCGGCTATTCCATTGCAGGATGCAAGGTAGAATACACAGTAACATGCAATTCAGTATGGCATCCCGGCCGTAGATCCTATGATTATCATTATTATTCGGAAGAGGTGACTTCCGGAGAGGTTTTGTCGGACAATGATGGATGTTTTGAAATATCCTTTATTGCGGAGCATCCTGCCGGAGATTCTTTCAATCCGAAAGAGCATTCGGAAGATGTCATAGCATTTGTGATAGATGCCAAGGTGACAGACCCTCAGGGAGAGACTCACAGCAAGAGCACTACAGTCAGGGTTTCCGACATTCCTTTGGTAATGGGATTGCGTTTCTCAACCCCGATGTCACAAAGTTACAAAGATCCTGATAGCAATATTTCAAGGGTGATTGTGGAGAAAAATGAAGTTAAGGCAGTTACATTTACAGTGGATAATCTGAACTATCGTCCCTATGAGACGAAGGTTACTTATTCTTTGTTGCAAGATGGGAAGGTGGTTGGAAGCGAAACAGTCTCATCAAATAGTGAAATTCCCTTTGACTTTGCTTCTCTCAAATCCGGTAAATATACATTGGCTTATAAGACAGTTTACAGGGGAATTGAGATAGAGGGCAAGACGGAAATAGTGGTTTTTGATACAAATGAAAAGCAATTGCCGGTCAAGGCAGCCTATTTCTACTATCCTATTGTTACCGAAAACGGCATAGAGTTCCTTATTGGTACGACCGAAGATAATCTTTGGCTGGAAATGGGCCTTTTTGACAACTCCAAATGTCATCACAGAGAGTCTCTGCATCTAAAAAATGAGGTAGTAAGAATCTCACTGCCCTACAAGGAAGAATACCGCAGTTCGGTTAAAATGTCCGTTTTCGGCTTCCGTAACGGCGGGGCGATTGATTATCAATATGAATTTTCACGTCCGGACAAGGTTCGTTTCAATGTGGGCATAGAGTCTTTCAGAGATTGTACCGGTCCTCAAACCAAGGAAAAATTTACAATAATCGGAGCACCCGATGCCGAATATGTGGTCTCAATTTTTGACAAGAGCACCGACAGGTATGGAGCGAACTCATTCTCATTTAATCCGCTTGATATAAAGGTTTACAACTCTGCGCCCTATATAAGAACAACTCTCGACGACTCTTATAGGACTTATTACGGATTCAGGGCCCCAAAGGACGAACTAGTCGCCAAGAGTTCTGCCAAGGCTATGGCCAATGGCGCACTTGAATCCATACCGCTGGTGATGAATATAGAAGAAGAGAGTAGCGTTGAGGAAGATGCGGCGGCCGGAATAGAAGAGGAAGAGGTGACTATAAGGTCGCAATTCGGCGAACTTATCGCATTTTACCCTCATCTCAGGAGCGATAGTGACGGGAAAGTAGAGGTGGAATATACTACAGGTGACCTTCTCTCGACCTTTCGTGTGCTGGTGATGGGCTATGATAAGTCCCTGAAAACCGGTAACGCCGAACGCTCATTGATAGTGCGCAAAGAGCTGATGGTTGTGCCCAATATTCCTCTTTTCATCCGCGAGGGCGACAAGATTGTCATAAAGAGCAAAGTGGTCAATCTCAGCGAGGGACAGCTTAAAGGCGACGGCCATATAGAGTTCCACAATGAAGAGACAGGGGAAAAACTTACCCTCAAAGATATTGAAGCGAAAGCTCTGACTCTCGCCTCCGGCGGACAAAAGGAAATTTCCTGGAGCATTACTCCGCCTGAAAATGTACGCAGACTCGGAGTTACCATCAACTTTAAAGCAGGCAATTTCAGCGACGGTGAAAAACATTTGGTCACCATTCTTCCGAAAGAAATTACCATCACCGAAGCAGCCTCCTTTGTGATGGGTGGACCTCACGGCCACAAATATTATGAGGATCAGCTACACAAACGCATAAAGGCGAGCAACCCTCGTATCAAATATGCAGAATATTCCACATTGACTGCCGTAAGAGAGGCTCTGCCTGTGGTTTCAAAGCCTGAATCAAACAATGCCATAGAGTGGACAAACGCACTCTACATCAATCAGATGAGGGCAAAAGTGCTGACTTTGGATGGTAGAGAGAAAGAAGTGGACACCGCCTATGTGGAAAAATTCCGCAATGAAGCCATTGCTGCACTCTCCAAACTCCACAATTCCGACGGCGGTTTCGCCTGGTTTGACAGTATGCTCTCTTCCGAACTGCTTACATTGTTTGTCCTTGAAAAAATGAGCCAGTTGCGCGATTTCGGTGCGATAGAGTTCAATGAATCGGAGAAAAAACTTGTGGAAGGTGCGGTAGGCTACATAGATGAGATGATCCTTGAAGCCTATAGTCGCGAGGGATACAATTCCTTCAACTCTATCAATCTGTTTTATGTGCGCAGCCAATATCCGGAGTTCCGGATGAAAGGGAAAGCCTCGACCGCTTTCGGCAAATTCTTATCGGATACTGCTGAGGGATGGCAGAAGATTGCCATTCTCAACAAAGCCAGACTCGCCCATATATTGCTCAACTGTAAGGGAACCGATTTTTGGAACAAAAAGTTTGAATTGAGAATTGAGGACCTCAATGCTTCGCTTAAGGATTACGCTGTAGTAAATCCTACGATAGGATGCTATTTCCCCAATGCGGTAATGCCTTTCAGAGGTCTTATGAATAGCGAAATCTACGCGCATGCCAAACTAATGGCACTCTTCGCCAGACTCGGCGAGAAAGATATGGTGGATTCGCTGGCATTGTGGATGCTTCTGCAGAAGCACAATCAGGCCTGGGAAAACACGGTCGCTACCACTGACGCCGTCCATGCGCTGGTTTCCAGCGGGGCAAAAGATCTCAAACTGGGTGCTGTCTATTACACTTATGATACCGTGATAGATGATGTCAAGCCTGCGGCAAATGAACTCGAGGTCGATCGTGAATTTGTGAGAGCTTCCGACAATAAAATGATAAATGACGGCGACAAACTTAATGTCGGAGATGAGATTATTGCAAAATATTACATCAAAAACAGTGAAAACCGCAGTTTTGTCAGGATGAAAGCGATGCGCCCCGCCTGTTTCTATCCTTTGGATGAGAGATCATTCTTCTTCACCGGATTCTGGGGAGAATTTTACAAGGAGCAGCGCGAGTCTCATACCAATTACTACTTCGAACTTATGCCGGAAGGAGAACTGATAGTCGAAGAACGCTTCTATATTACACAGGAGGGTACTTTTGCAACCTCAATTGTGGAAATAGAGTCGCTCTACGCAAATGAATACAGGGGCCACACGGGCTCAATGAAGATTACTTCGAAGTAAAGCTGATGTGCCGTGATGCCTTGAGGCGCTTTTGCGCCTCGGCAATCGCGGCCATTTCCGAAGCCTCTATTGCATAATCGCAGAACCGATCAAAGATGTATCGGATGCTCTGGTCGGTAGGATGTGTCATATTTTCCGCATAAAAGCGGTAATCACGCAATTCATCCATCATAATCTCGTATGCGGGAAAATATCCCACCTGCGGATGAAGCTGCTGCAAGCGGTCGATTGCCAGCAAAAGGATTGATTTGCTGAGTTGGTTGCCATGCGCTGTATCCTTCAGATGTCTTATCGGACTTACGGTAAATATCCACTTTTTGTTGGGGTGCGCTTCCACTATTTCGCACAATAGACCAGTCACTTCTTCGGTCTCAAGACGCTCTCTGTGGAATTGCGCCGGATGTATCTTATGGCAGTTTGAAACAATTACATTGCGCTCCAAATGTCTGAAAACCCAGGCGGTGCCCAATGTCACAACGCAGATATCGGCAGCAGCAAACCTTGCGCTATCCCGCTCCAGACAAGCATTGGCGTTGGCGAGAAACTCCTCTGCACTCCCTCTGGTAAAGGTGCTGTGATGGAAAAATGAGGTGTAGCGCCCATTATCCACGATGATATCCTTTTCAGCAAATTGGATACCTGAAGATAGTCTTTTTATTGAAAAATAGATAGAGGCGGGGTTGTAGAGCACACCGAAGGGGTTCAACAATACATCAAATCCCAGATCCTTCATTATTGAGCCGATCTCGGCTGCAAAGCAGGAGCCGATAAAAAAATATTTATTCTTATATCCGAGCCGCTCTTTCAGGGGTGTGTACTCTACCGGCGTCTGTAGTTTCATCATAAATTGTTCTTTATTTTGTCAAGGCCGGTGCGGATTAAAGGTGTATCGCCAAACCGTTCCTTAAATTCTTTTTCATCCATATCGTGCCAATCCTGCGTACTTTTGGATAGTATCTCATTTGCATTCGTGCGCAATTCTTTCCATCCTTCGGACTCGCGGTCATAAGGGCAGGCGCGGAGACAGATCTCGCATCCGAATATCTGACCTTTGTAATCTACAGGGCGGGCGGGATAGAGCTCGTGTGACTCAATGGTGTGGTAGGAGATACATTTGCGCGCATCCAGCCGGAAAGGGGCGTATAGAGCACCTTCGGGACAGGCATCTATACAGCGCCGGCACTCCCCGCAACCCTCTGAAATCTTCTCCTTTCGCTCTCCAATCCACTCCGCCGGAATATTGCAAATAATTACTCCAATCAGGGTACGCAGCCCATGATTCGGCGATATCAGAAAGTTGTTTTTTCCGATAAAACCCAATCCTGCCTCGGCAGCCCAATAGCGCTCCATCACCGGTGCACTGTCGGTAAAGCAGCGTCCATTATACTCCAGATTGTGCTTAGCGCATTCTTGCGACAGATGCAACGAGATTCTCCGGAGTTTATCTTTTATTACATCGTGATAATCTTCCCCAAGGGCAAATGCAGCCACTGAGCTTTTTATACTGCTGTAAGGGGCCAGAAAACAGATCACCGAACGGGCACCAGGGACCAGTAGCGAAGGATTCTCCCTTTTATCCATATTTTTTGCAAGATATTTCATATCGGCATTTTCTCCGCGGGAGATATATTCCCTGAAGCGACGATAATCTTCTCCCGTCTCCGCTACCGGAGCAAAACCCCAGTCAACGAACCCCTCTTTATCGGATAATGAAGAAATTGAAATTAAAATGGCCATTTTACTGCAAAATCATTATCTTTGTATAATAATTTCGTTAAAAATTGATATGAAACGTATACTTGTTGTAGGCGCAGGAGGTCAAATAGGAACCGAACTCGTACCCCATCTCCAAAAAAACTATGGTAAAGATAATGTAATTGCCTCGGATTTGAAAGATGAAATGGTTGAAAAGTTGCGCGGCTTCGCTATTACCGAGCAATTTGATGCCCTTGACGAGCAGCGCTTCGCTGAAATTGTAAAAAAATATAAGATAGACACTATCTTCAACCTTGTGGCATTGCTTAGTGCAACAGGGGAGGCGAGACCTCAGACTGCGTGGCGTCTCAATATGGGTGCCTTGCTGAACTCTCTCAATATTGCCAACGAATACAGATGCGCGGTATTCACTCCGAGTTCCATAGGTGCATTCGGTGAGAATACTCCTCAAGATATGACTCCTCAAGATACCATTATGAGGCCAAACACTATTTATGGTGTCTGCAAGGTTGCGGGCGAGTTGCTCAGTGACTATTATTTTACTCGTTTCGGCGTTGATACCCGCAGTGTGCGCTTCCCCGGTATCATTTCAAGCGGGGCGCTGCCCGGCGGCGGTACTACGGACTATGCCGTTGAGGTATTTTACGAAGTACTGAAAAACGGCCGTTACACCTGCGAGGTTCCCGAAGAGACCTATATGGATATGCTCTATATGCCGGACGCTCTGGATGCCGTTACACAACTTATGGAAGCTGATCCCGCCAAGTTGATTCACCGAAACAGTTTCAACATCACTTCGATGAGTTTCAATCCCCGCGAACTCTTCGCCTCAATCACCAAACGCATCCCGAACGCCAAATTCGACTATAAAGTCGATCCCGTCAAAGCTGCCATTTCAGCTTCGTGGCCCAACAAAATGGATGACTCCTGCGCCCGCGCCGAATGGGGGTGGAATCCCAAATGGGATATGGAAGCCATGATTGACGATATGCTCGCCGCCATCGGCAAGAAATTGGGGATTTCGTAAGTACGATAATTCTAACTTATACCATTTACTTGCATATCAAATAGTTCCTTTGTCGATATATTTATTTTGACATGCCAATGGTTGCTTCCACCGCCAAAAACTGCTATTATCTCTTCCGACAATTTGTGTTTATCCGTTTCGATACCTTTGTTTAAGTAAATATGAATAATAATTTCGCCCTCTTCCGTTAAATATCCGACATATTGACGCAGGTAATTTTTCAATGTTCTTTTATTTATGGGCGGTTTCCTATATGCCTGTTGATTTGACTTCACATAAACAGTTCCGATACTGTCTCGCAAAATTTTTTCCGCTAGCGCAATGTCTTCAGAACTTGGCGTATAGCGATTTTGTTCAGGCGGAAAATCCCAAATTGAATGTTCCTTTGGGAAAATATAACCTTCATATCCTTTCCCCTTTACATATACCGCTTCCTGCGAATAAACGCAACTGGCTATAAACAAGATTATTATAACTGCAAATATCTTTCTCATTGCTCTAACGATAATTAATGTTTTTATTCCCGCAAAACTGCGGGGCTTTCACTGCCTATTTCTTCCGCTTCAAAACGGTATTGCCCAATTTTAATCTGTTTTTACTCAAAACTTTTATTTTAAGAGTTCCTTCAATATAACTTCCTCCCTGCAATGCTTTTTCAATATCGCTCAAAACGGGATTATTATTACACCTTATCTCTATTACATCATCATTTATGGCCCATTCGCCTCGACATTCCATATTTGACAAATCAAAAGTTTTTTTCAACGAACAGGTATTATCCACATTCAATTCCAACACCACGTAAGTAGATAATGGATTTTTCCCGTCCTCTACTCCATCAAATGTACCGCACAAAGAAACAACATTAAATTGCTGGCTTTTACAAGATAGAGATAGTATTAAAATTGTTGAATATGCTATAATTTTCCTCATCTCTCGTTTAATTTATATTTATAGGTATCGACCCTGTATTTGCAGAACCACCCACATCATAATATTCTGACATTCATAATATTATGAAATAAAGTTAATCAATAATTTTTATTCCCGCAAAACTATTCAAGGGTTGACTACTTCGCTTCAAAAATCAGAACAATAGCGGGATGGGAAAATTCAAGCGAAACAGTGCTCTCCGATACGATGTTGAGAGAGGCTTTCCAGAGGGAATCAAAAATCACTTCATCGAGGGGGTATTCGAGCCCCGTCGATTTGATTCTCAAACTTTGGTCGAAGGTAAAAAATGAAATGGCAGTGCCGGGAACTGCATCAAAAACGGTGCTATCCTTGATCGTAAAGAATCTTCCGTGGTCTGTGACCATATCCACCGGAAAAGTGCACTCTTGTGCATATTCAGCCAGGAGCGAAATATTACCCAAGGTATGATCCTCCCTTCGGCCGGTAGCCCCGAGAATGGTCACCTGTGAGGGACTGAAGCTCTTTGCCAGCTCCACAGCCTTGGTAAGGTCGTTAGTATCTTGGTTATCCGATTTTCTGATGATATCGGAGTATTGTCTCTGCATTTCTATTGGCATCGAATCCATATCACCGGCAATAAAATCAGGGATAACTCCTCTCGAAATGGCCTTTTCTGCGGCACCGTCGCAACAAATAAGCAAATCCGCATTGCGGAGTATTTTCAGAGTCCTCTCTGAAGAGGGATAGGTCCCGTCGGCAAGTATTACAACTCTTCTCTCCATAGATAAAAGTTATTTTGCCCTATATTTTTCCGGTTCACGGAATCCTTTCAAAAACTCTCCTATATCGAGCCGCTTTTTACCCGCAATCTGAAGGTTGAGGAGACGTACGGATCCGGTGCCGCACTTGATCTCAAGCCAACTGTTGCCATCGGAGGTGATAGTGCCCCAATCCTCATTCTTATTATCCTTATCCCTCACGAAGGCCTCAAATATTTTCACTCCGATCTCTTGCTCCTCAAAGGTAAAGGTGGTATGAGCGCAGGGATAAGGGCTTAGTCCTCTTATGAGGTTGACAATATCTCGGGCATCCCTGCTCCAGTCGATATGCGCAAGTCCACGAGTGAGTTTGGGTGCAGGTCTGAGCGCCATATACTGAGTATCCTGCGCTACCGGACGGATAGTGCGGTCTCTGATAGCAGCAGCAGTTTTTACCACCAGTGCGGATCCCATCTCCATAAGTTTGTCATGCAGGGTGCCGGCGTTATCATAATCCTCGATTAGGTAGCTCTCTTGGAATAGTATTTTGCCGGTATCTATCTCTTCATCTATCATGAAGGTTGTAACTCCGGTTATGCGCTCCCCGTTGATTAGTGCCCAGTTGATGGGGGCCGCACCGCGGTACTGCGGTAGGAGGGAAGCGTGCAAATTGAATGTGCCCAGTGCCGGCATCGACCAGACCTCTACAGGCAACATCCGAAAGGCTACTACTACAAAGAGATTGGCGTTGAAAGAGGCAAGTTGCTCCAAAAACTCGGGATCCTTGAGCTTCTCCGGCTGAAGTACGGGTATACCATTCTCCATTGCGCATTTTTTGACTGCGCTCTCGTTGACTTTTAGTCCTCGTCCACTCTGCTTGTCGGGGGCTGTCACCAATGCAACTACTTCAAACCCAGAGGCGAGGAGACTCTCAAGCGGTCCAACCGCAAATTCGGGGGTGCCCATATAGATAATGCGTATGCGTCCCCTGTTCTTGCGGAAGAAGTTGCGCACCTTGTGGTAAAAAGTGACTACAGAGCTCCAGATATTTTTGAAGAATAATTTATACGAATCGATATTGAATAGGTTGGAATCCCTGATCGCATGCCTGGTTAGGAAAATACCTATCGGCAACAGTACTACAGAAGAGATGATAGTTCCTACAAATGGGGTCATCGCTCCATCCTTCGCAAGTTTTTTGCCCGAAATATCGATAATATAGTAGACCAGATAGAAGAATATCGAAACAATCACCGGGGTACCGAGACCTCCCTTTCGAATAATCGCTCCAAGCGGAGCTCCAATAAAGAAAAAGAGCAGGCAGGCGAGGGAAAGGGTAAATTTGCGGTAACTCTCAATGTCAATCCTCTTGAGTGGATCGACATAGCGGTAGTTTTCCCTAGAGAAGTTGTCCACCTGATCAATCGCGAGAGTAAGTTTATCCATTGCCTGACGACAGGCCTCCTTCTCCATCTGTATCGGTTCATCAGCCGCAATCATAGCATATAGCGAATCGACATCCAGCCATCCGGCAAAATCCGCTTTAATTGTGGTATCCAGCTGGTGGAGATAGGTCATTCCCGATCCTGATAGAAATCTATTACGCTGGGTTTCCTGCAGTTGCTCAAACACTATCGAGAGAGAATCCCAGTCATGCCTGAGCTGCTTAAGATCTTTTGACATCACCTCATCTCCGAAACGATCATCGGAGGAGCGTGTGAAGGTGTAATCTTCCAATGCTACAATCAACTGCTGCTCCTCAAACCGGAGTTTGTTCAGGGTTATAGAGGTATCCCTGTAGGTCATTTTGTTCTCTTCCTGATATGAAATGCCGTTATAGAGATCGAATACCAGATGCTCTTTGTTGGTGGTGACGACCATTCGACCGGAATCGGCAAGAGTTATGTTGGTGTTTCCGTCATTGTATGTATGGTCGTAGATGATGATATTGTACATCATCCCGGTCTCATCGTTGCGGTCCTCTATGCGGATGATATAGTTGTCGATACCGTCGTAGAATATTCCTTTTGGAATTTTAATCTCATCTTTTGTGTGGAGGATGTCATTGCGGAGAGTGTAAATCTTGTTGTATGATACCGGAACCAGGTCGTTTGCAGCAAAAAAGGCTCCGACGCAAATCAGTCCCGAGAGAACCATCACCGGCATCAATATTCTGCCCAAAGAAATTCCTGCCGACTTCATGGCAACCAATTCGTTGTGCTCCCCCATGCCTCCAAGTGACATTATGGAGGCCAGTAGGGTGGCCAAAGGGAGTGACATTGGTATTAGCGTAGCTGCTGCCCAGGCCATAAATTCCAAAATAACACCGATTCCAAGTCCCTTACCCACCAGTTCATCTATGTAGATCCAGAGGAACTGCATCGAGAGTACGAATATCACGATGAAGAAGGTAAGGAAGAAAGGTCCTAAGAACCTTTTTATGACGAATCGGTCAAGTATTTTCATTATCTGCTGAGTGCGATCTCTTGTAATTTGTCAGCCGCTTCATCAAGCCCCTCAACATTCTTGCCACCGGCAGTTGCGAGGAAATTTTGTCCTCCTCCGCCACCCTGGATCAGCTTTGCAGCGATCTTAATGTCGGCTGAGGCGTTTGCTCCATTTTTAACAAGATCCTCGGTATACATAAGTGTCAGATTGGCCTTGCCGTCACTTGAGGGCAGTGCAGCAATGAAGACCGAAGAGGTAAGTTCCTTGTAGAGCATAAATGCTACCTCTCTGACAGTATTTTGATTGTAGTTGCCTTGTCTGAGTGTTATCAGACGAATGCCTTTGATTACCCTGCTCTCTTCGATTAGATTCTTCTTGAGTGCAATTGCGCGCTCCTTCTCCACCTCTTCCAGTGCTTTTTTAAAGGTCTCATTGTCACAAATGAGCTTGTTGACGCAATTGAGCAGGTTGGGAGTGTTATTGAAAAGTGCGCTCAGTGCAAGGAGATGATCATCGTTAGCATAGACTGCAGCTTCGGCATGTCGACCGGTGGTTGCTTCGATTCTCCGTACCCCTGCAGCTATAGCCGTCTCGTTTAGTATCCTGAAGTAGCCGAGGGAACCGGTTGCAGGAGCATGGGTACCTCCGCAGAGTTCAGTAGAGTCACCGAACTTAATAACACGTACATCATCTCCATATTTCTCTCCAAAGAGTGCGATAGCGCCCATTTCGTGTGCCTTTTCGACCTGCATATTCCTGAACTCTTCTCTCGGTATATTTTTGCGGATCATATGGTTGACAAGTTTTTCCACTTTTCTCAGATCCTCGTGGGAGACTTTTTCGTAGTGAGAAAAGTCAAAACGGAATGAAATGGAGCCGACCGAAGATCCCTTCTGTTCGATGTGGTTACCGAGCACGCTGCGAAGAGCGTTATGCAGCAGGTGAGTAGCGGTGTGATTATTAGCTATTTCGATCCTGCGCTCTTCGTCAACTTTTGCGATAAATGTCTCCTCAAGATTGAGGGGTATTCTCTCTGCAATATGTATCGGGAGATCGTTTTCCTTTATGGTGGTCAGTATAGTTATGCGTTCTCCGCTCTTTGATTCGATGGTGCCGCTGTCGCCCGCTTGTCCGCCGCTTTCTGCGTAGAAGGGGGTTTTATCAAACACCAACTGGAACATCTCTTTGTTTTTGGCCTTGACGGTGCGGTATTTCATCACTTGAACCTCAGATTCGAGAGTGTCATAGCCCACAAATTCAGTGGAGGTGAAGGGAGCAACCTCGTACCAGTCGCCCTCTTCGATGGCAGTGGCACATCTCGCACGCTCTTTCTGTTTGCGAAGTTCAACCTGAAAGCCCTCCATATCTATTGTGTAGCCCTTCTCTCTGGCGATCAGTTCGCTCAGGTCTATGGGGAAACCGAATGTATCGTAGAGAGTGAATGCATCAATTCCGGAAATCAGTTTGCTCTCTGCCGATTTATCCAGAATGGAATCCATCAGGCGGATACCTTTGTCGAGAGTGCGTAGAAAAGCATCTTCCTCCTCTCGTATGACATTTACGATAAGTCCCTGTTGCTTTGCGAGTTCAGGGAATGCCTCGCCCATATCGCTTACAAGTTGAGGTACCAGTTTACAGAGGAATGGCTCATGCATACCGAGAAATGTGTAGCCGTATCTGACTGCACGACGTAGGATACGCCTTATAACATAGCCCGCCTTGACATTCGAGGGCAACTGTCCGTCAGTAATAGAGAAGCAGATGGCTCTGATGTGGTCGGCAATAACCCTCATTGCCACTCCCACTTCGCTGTCACCGGCGTAATTTAATCCGCTTATCCTGGAAATAGCATTTATCATGGATGTGAATACATCTGTGTCGTAGTTGCTCTTTTTGTTCTGTAATACCATACAGAGGCGCTCCAACCCCATTCCCGTATCCACATGTTTGGCTGCGAGCGGTTCGAGGGAACCGTTTGCTTTACGGTTGTACTGAATGAAGACGAGGTTCCAGATTTCGATAACCAGATGGTGTCCTTTATTGACCATTTCGCTTCCGGGAATCTTTGCCCTCTCTTCATCGCTACGGAGATCTATATGGATTTCGCTGCAGGGACCGCAAGGACCGGTGTCTCCCATTTCCCAGAAATTATCCTTTTTGTTGCCGAAAATCACTCTCTCTTCCGGAAGTAGTTTGAGCCATAAATCGCGAGCTTCATTATCCATTTCCAGGCTTTCGGGTTCATAACCTTCGAATACGGTGGCATAGAGCCGATCCTTATCAATTTTGTAAACATCAGTCAGCAGTTCCCAAGCCCAGTTAATGGCATCCTTTTTGAAATAGTCACCGAAACTCCAGTTGCCGAGCATCTCGAACATCGTATGGTGATATGTGTCGTGGCCGACCTCTTCGAGGTCATTGTGCTTACCGCTTACCCTGAGACATTTTTGTGTGTTGGCCACTCTGGAATGTTTTACGGGGGTATTGCCGAGGAACCAGTCCTTGAATTGATTCATGCCCGCATTGGTAAACATAAGCGTAGGGTCATTTTTGACTACCATAGGTGCCGAAGGCACCACGGTGTGGCCCTTTGAAGCAAAAAAATCAAGGAAGGTACGACGTGTTTCGTTTGATGTCATATGGTTTGATTGTTAATATCTTTGTTAATAAAATGTGATTTTTCGTCACAAAATTAGTTTATTTATCCAAATTTTGTAATTTTGCAGGGTTATAAAATGGTGTTATTTAATTATGTTAGGTAAAAAACAGTACATTTTTAACGAGGAAACCCTTTCCTATGAAGTGGTGAAACCTACCCTAAAGAGCAGGCTGTTAAGGTGTTGCGTGGTATTGGGGCTTGGTTTTATCTGCTTTTTTGCATACTTCTGGCTTTATTCGGAAGTTCTCTTGCTGAAGACACCTAAAACCATTATACTCGAGAGCCGCAACCAGGAATTGCTCTCACAAATCAAAGGTCTTAACCAAAAGATAGAGGAAGAGCATCGGACACTCATGGAAATAGAGATGAGGGACAACATTGTCTACCGTCCGATTTTCGGTATGGAAGAAATACCTTCCGAAGTGCGCGATGCGGGATTCGGTGGTGTGGACAGATATTCACATCTGAAACATTTTGAACATTCGGATATACTCATATCATCTGCGATGAGGCTTGATATACTCTCAAAGAAAGCTACCGTACAATCGCGTTCGTTTGATGAGGTTTCCCTTCTTGCCAAAAGAGCCGGAGATATGGCCTCCTGTGTGCCTTCGATTTTTCCCGTGTCTACCAACTCGCGCAACAGCCTGGGAAGCAGGTTCGGATATCGTTCCGATCCCTTCACAAAGGGCATCAGAATGCATAAGGGTGTAGATATTTCCGGCAAAACCGGCGAACCCATTTATGCTACCGGTGACGGTATTGTTGTCGAGGTATGCTACAATTTCTTCGGTTATGGCAACCAGGTGGTGGTGGATCATGGATTCGGTTACAAGACACGTTATGCACATCTTCATCAAGCTACCGTAAAACCGGGCCAGAGAGTTAGTCGTGGAGAACAAGTGGGTAAGATGGGCACTACAGGTCGCTCAAAGGGTGTACATCTCCATTATGAGGTGATCTATAAGGGCAAGGCTGTCAATCCTTGCAACTACTTTGACCACGAAATCTCTCCTGAAGAATATCAGAGCATGATTCTTGCGGGTAAAGACCGCAAGTAAGATATGGCCAAATTTTTCTACAACAAAGAGGAACTCAGATTTGACAAAAAGAAGTTCTCCATCTGGAGGGCTCTTCTTGTTGTTGGCAAGTATGTCTTTTTCAGTTTGCTTGTCGCAGTAATCTATTACGCTATTTTTGCCATATTTTTCAGCACTGACCGCGAAAAGCAGCTTATTGCTGAAGGGGATTATATGGAACGGGAATACGATAGGATGAGGGAACAGATAGAGATTGTGGAGAGCGTCGTAGAGGGGCTTGAAGCAAGGGACCGCCAGATTTATAACGACATTTTCCAATCCGCTCCACCGACATATATGATAGGCCGTGATACCGGCCGCATAGAACTCGGCAATATTTATGAAGAGAATGAAAATGATCTAATATGGAATGTCAACATCCGTGCATCCCGACTTGAATCGCTATCCGGAAGGATCAACAATTCTATAGAAAATATCAATCACCGCATATCTGCCGGAGGGGTTGATTGGGAATCAATCCCTTCAATTATCCCTGTAAAGGATTTCTCCATAGCCAGGACCGGAGCTTCGGTGGGCAATAAGTTCAGCCCTTTTTATAAGACGCTTCGCGATCATACCGGTTTTGACATACTCTCTCCGGTGGGAACCGAGGTATTAGCCGCTGCATCCGGCACCGTCACATCAATCTCCAGGGAAACCACTGCCTGGGGCAGGCGTATCGAAATAACCCATTCGGGGGGCATTGTTACCACTTATTCACACCTTCAGGAGATTATGGTCAAAAAGGGACAGAAAGTGCAACAGTCTGAGATTATAGGCAGAGTCGGCAACAGCGGCACGTCATTTGCGCCACATCTACACTATGAAGTAATAGTCGACGGCAATTACGTTGATCCGATTAATTACTTTTTTGCCGGCATCACTCCATTGGCTTACCAGGAGATGATGATGATTGCGCTGAGCACGGGACAATCAATGGACTGAGAAGAAATGACAGGAAAACATTATTATACCATAGGCCAGGTTGCGAAGATGTTTGACGTCAATGTCTCACTAATTCGTTTCTGGTCGGATACTTTCCCCGAATATGTGCGTCCCGAACGCAACAATAAGGGTAACCGCCTGTATCGCGAAATCGATATTTCCGCACTCAAAAATATCTCTCGGCTTGTGAAAGACCAGGGAATGACCCTTGAAGGTGCACGTAAGCGATTGAAACTCGGATTGGATGAGGTTGATCGCCGAAGTGAAGCAATAGAAAGACTCAGGAATATCCGCGCTTCGCTGACGGAGGTGTTGGATGCCCTTTAGTTTCCTATATTTGATATGAAAGCAAAAGATATAGCACGTATCATCGAGGACTTCGCCCCCCTCGGTACGCAGGAACCTTGGGATAACTCCGGTTTCTGCATTGGGTCTCCGGAGCAGGAGATAGATGGCGTTATGATCGGATTTGATTGCACTCCGGAGCTGATAGAAGCTGCGGTGGATGCGGGTGCGAATATGGTTATAACCCATCATCCGTTGATTTTTTCGGGCATAAAGAAGATCAATCCCGATACTTTTATCGGCAAGTGTATCACCCTTGCTATTACACACGGCATTGTCATCTACTCGGCGCACACAAACGCCGACAAGGCAGAGGGTGGTGTGACGGCCCTTATGGCGCAGCGGTTAGGCTTGCAAAATATTACACCTCTTGACGAGACTTCGTTGGCTCTCGTTGGCACTTTACCTTATCCGTTAGAGCCGCGGGAGCTCTCCGCATTTATTAAAAAGGCTTTCGGTATAGAGCGTTTGCGTAGTTCGCGGCTTGTTGGAGAACCGGTCTCGAAGGTCGCCGTCTGTGGGGGCAGCGGTTCTTCATTCATACCTCATGCTATGGAAGCCGAGGCGCAACTTTTTATCACCGGAGACCTCTCTTACCACCATTATTTCTGTGCAGAGGGTTTTATGGTGATGGATATCGGACATTATGAGAGTGAGAGAGATATTGTGGAAAAATTGCTTGAGATTCTTAGGAAAAAAATTCCTAACTTTGCGGTTCACACCTTTTTGAATAATAATAACAATCCAATATATTACTTCTAAGTATATGGCTACAAAAAAGGCAACTAAAGTGGTTACTCCCATAGACCAGCGGGAAACCTTTGTTTCGCTTTCAACCTATTCCGGTGAAACCGATGCGAAGGAGATGGAGCATAAGCTTCAAATTTTGTATCAAATCCAGAACATTGACACCAAAATTGACAAGATATATCTGCTCAGAGGTGAACTTCCGCTCGAAGTAGAGGACCTTGAAGATGAAATCGAGGGTCTAAAGACCCGCATTTCGAATACACTGGCAGAAATTAAGGAGATTGAGAAATACAACACCGAGTGCAAGCATCAGATAGACGAGTCCAAAAAGGCGATAGCCAAGTATGAAGAACAGCGCAATGATGTTAAGAACAATCGCGAGTTCGAATCTCTCTCAAAGGAAATTGAGTTTCAGGAACTTGAGATAAGCGTTGCTGAGAAAAACATCAAGGAGGGCACCGCCATAATTGCCGAGAAGAAACTCTTCCTCGAAGAGTCTAAAACGGCCCTTGCCGGTAGGCAGGAGGATCTGGCCGATAAAGAAGAGGAGCTCAAATCCATCACCGAGGAGACAGCCAAAGAGGAGGAGGAACTCCTCAAAAATCGCGCTTCGTTCGTAGCTAACCTCGACGAGAGGACTATCAACGCTTATGAACGTGTGCGTAAAGGTGCCAAAAACAGACTTGCAGTTGTAACGGTCGAAAGAGGTGCCTGCGGAGGTTGTTTCAACAATATCCCTCCCCAGAGGGAGCTTGATGTTATTGAAAGCAAGAAAATGATAATTTGCGAACATTGCGGTCGCATCCTTGTTAAATCTCCCGACCAACAAGAATAAGTCTGATATGGCCAAGAAAGATTCCGGTAAAAAGGATAGGAAGGTGGATTTGGCGATTCTCGGCGAAGAGCTGGGAGGACGGGTACCTCCACAGGCCATCGACATTGAGGAGGCCGTACTTGGAGCGCTCTTGCTGGAGCCTGAAGTAGTGGTCGATGTCCTTGACCAGCTCTCGGTAGAGTGCTTTTACAAAGATGCACACCGAAAAATATATGATGCGATAGCTACTCTCTCCAAGCGCAATGATCCCGTGGATATCTTCACTGTTTCTGACGAACTGCGCAAAAGCGGAGATCTCGAGGAGATAGGCGGTACGGCCTATCTAAGCCAGCTTACACTCAAAATCGGAGCTGCTGCGCACATCGATTATCATACCAAAATCCTTCTCCAAAAATTTATCCAGAGGGAACTCATCTCCATCTCTTACAAGATTCAGAAGAGTGCTTTTGACGATTCAATGACAGTCGATGACTTGGTGGACACGGCAGAAAAAGAGGTATTTGAACTTGCGGAGCGCAATATGCGCCGCGAGACATCTCCCATCAAGGATATAGTCGGTCAGGCTATCAGAGAGATTGAAACCAACCAGCAACGAGAGGATGGGCTCAGCGGTATCCCTTCCGGTTTTACCGGTATAGACAAGATTACTTTCGGGTGGCAAAAATCCGACCTGATCATCATAGCTGCGCGCCCTTCCGTTGGTAAAACTGCATTTGTGCTGACAATGGCCAGAAATATGGCTATTGATCACAATATTCCGGTGGCATTCTTCTCACTCGAGATGCCGGCCACACAACTTGTCAAGCGAGTAATGATTGGGGAGACCGGTCTTGAAGCCGACAAGATTCGCGGAGCCAGAAAAATGACAAACGCAGAGTGGACTCAACTCAACGCGGGAGTAGCGAGACTCTCCAAGTCTCCATTGTGGATTGATGATACGCCGTCACTCTCCATCTACGAGTTTCGTTCGAAGGCACGTCGCCTTGTCAACAACAATAAAGTGGCTATCATCATAATAGACTATCTTCAATTGATGACAGGACCCCCTGACCTTCGCGGTATGCGCGAACAGGAAGTGTCTGCCATTTCTCGTTCCCTTAAATCCATTGCAAAGGAACTCAATGTTCCCATCATAGCTCTTTCGCAGCTCAACCGTTCAGTGGAGACACGCGGCGGTAACAAGCGTCCTCAGTTGAGCGACCTTCGTGAATCTGGAGCCATAGAGCAGGATGCTGACATTGTAATGTTTATCCACCGTCCGGAAAAAGTTGGTCTACCTTCTGATGATATAATTACCGGCGGCACCGAAATTATCATTTTAAAACATAGAAATGGTGCAGTTGGAGATGTTCCGATGAAGTTTGAGTCAGATAGGGTCCGATTTGTGGATATAGATGATGTATTGACGGGTGACCCGATGATCCGTACCGAATATCACGGTTCCAAGATGAATAGTGCGGAGCCTCTTGATTATGCGGGACTGGGCCCGAGTGATGATTTTAATTAAAAAGATTATTTGATGAAAAAAATATTATTTGCGCTACTGTCACTCATTCTATCTTTCTTTTCAGTAGGCGCTAACGCACAGTCTAATGAGTATCCTTTCCAGAGCGGTGAAAACATGGAGCTGATTGTACATTACAAGTGGGGCTTCAGTGCAGATATTGCCAGCGTGAAGTTTACTTTCATTGAAAAGTCTGAGAAGGGCAAAGAGCCCTATTACCATCTTCTTGCAAAAGCAAGTACCTATAAATTCTGGGATTCATTCTTCAAGGTGAGGGATATTTATGAATCAAAGTTCTATGTCAAGGACTTGATGCCTCTCTATTTCCACAGAGATGTGAATGAGGGGAGTTATTGTGCCAAGAACTGGTATAACTGGAGAGACGACGGCAAAACGCTGAACGCCGTCCTTGACAAGAAGGGCCGTCCCCGTAGGGATACGACTTTCTACGAGGATGTTGTAATCCGCGACATCATCAATATCTTTTTTGCAGTGAGATGTCTCGATTTCAAAAAGCTCGAAAATAGTGAACCGGTACCTTTTACCGTTGCTCTTGATAAGGATGTCCTAGATATACGAGTACGTTTTGTCGGCCGTGAAAAGAAGAAAGTGGCTAAAGTAGGCACTTTTAATGCTATCAAGCTGGCAATTGCAGTCAATCCAAAGAAAGACCGTTCTAAAGATAAAGACGAAGAAACTTCTGTTTTCTCATTTGGCGAAGGTGAAGGAGAAAGCGTCTTCTATGGTGAGGAGAAGGTGTTTATCTGGCTTTCCGATGATGCCAACAAACTTCCGATTTTCTTCTCGGCACCCGTTGCAGTGGGTGCGATCAATGGCCGAATAGGTACATATGAAGGCGTCAAATATCCCTTGACCAGTCTTATCAAAAAGGAATAATGGCCGGAAAAGCAAATAATATAGAGCACCCCGGTGTCGTGACCTCTGTTAATAGTGAGTTCGTTACAGTTGAAATACTCAACAAGTCGTCTTGCGCGGCCTGTCATGCAAAAGGAGTCTGCATAGCATCGGAGGAATCAATCAGAACTATAGATATTCCCCAATCCATATCAACCTTGGCTTGTGACTACCAGGTCGGTGAGGAGGTAAAAGTACTTCTCAAGGCATCTCTCGGCGCTAGAGCTATTTGGATTACTTCTGTAGTCCCGCTGATGCTACTTCTGACCACCATTTTTGTCTTGACAAAGATCGGGGTAAGTGAACTCCTTACCGGCATAAGCGTCATTGCAATACTTGCAGTCTATTATTTTTTTATCTATTTATTCAAAAACAAAATATCGAGAGACTTTACTTTTTCTATTGAAAAACTATCCAAATGATTACAACGATTATCTACACAATTCTCTCCTTGGTGGTACTGGGACTGCTCTTTTCGGTGGTTCTCTACCTTGTGGCACAAAAGTTCAAGGTTGAAGAGGATCCGAGGATAGACGTAATTGAGTCCTTGCTTCCCGGAGCCAATTGTGGCGGATGCGGTCTGGCCGGATGCCGCGCATTTGCTGAAGATGTTGTGAAGTCCCCATCGATTGGTTCGTTTTTCTGTCCGGTCGGAGGTGATGCCGTTATGGAGAAAATTGCGGCAGCTCTTGGTCGGGAAGCGGTTAAAACGGAGCCGAAGGTGGCTGTCATTAAATGTCACGGCACATTTGACAACCGCGCAAAGACCAACTTTTTTGATGGGTATGCCTCCTGTAAGGTGATGTCTTTGCTTTACTCCGGAGATACCGGCTGTAAGTATGGCTGTCTGGGTAAAGGTGATTGTGTGGATGCCTGTAAGTTTGATGCAATCCGCATCGATGAAAGGCGTGGTATAGTTGAGGTTGATGAGGAGAAGTGCGTAGCCTGCGGTGCCTGTATTAAAGCCTGTCCCAAGTCTATCATCGAACTTCGTCCCAGAGGTCCGAAAAATCGCAGGGTTTATGTTTCCTGCTCGAGCAAGGATAAGGGCGCAATTGCCCGCAAGGTCTGCTCCGTAAGTTGTATAGGCTGTGGTAAATGTGCCAAGGTATGTGCATTTGACGCTATTACCATTGAAAACAATCTCGCCTACATCGACTCTTCCAAGTGCAAGCTTTGCCGCAAATGTTATGACGAGTGTCCGACCAAGGCTATATGGGCTGTCAATTTTCCCATAAAGGTACCAATAACACCCAAACAGGAAGAGCCGGTTATTAAAACTTACAATAGGGAGGAACAGATATGAAACGTACTTTTTCAATAGGCGGTGTTCATCCTAACGAGAGCAAACTCTCACGCGATGCACATATCGAGACATTTCCTGTTCTGGATGTAGCCTACATTTCAATGGCTCAGCATCTGGGTGCTCCGGCCGAGCCTGTGGTGCAGAAAGGGGATAAGGTCAAGGTAGGCCAGGTTATAGGTAAACCAACAGGATTTATTTCCGGCTACGTACACTCATCCGTATCGGGTACGGTGACTGCAGTCGAACCCAAAGGAGATCTGGCGGGCATGCCCGTGATGCACGTTGTAATTGCAGTAGAAGGCGATCAGTGGTGCGAAGAGATTGACAGAAGCAAGGATATTGTAAGGGAAATCCCTTTCTCAGCGGAAGAGATTCTCGAAAAGATACAAAATGCCGGTGTAGTGGGACTCGGCGGAGCCGCATTTCCCACTCATATAAAACTTAATCCCCCAAAGGACAAAAAGGCAGATTGTCTCATCATCAACGGTACCGAGTGTGAGCCCTATATCACTTCCGACGACAGGATAATGAGAGAGCGTCCCGAAGAAATTGCCATCGGAGCCGCAATAATGATGAAGGCTCTCAATGTGGAGAAATGCTACATAGGCATTGAGGAGAACAAGCCCGAGGCCATCATTTCCATGATGAAAGCGTCCTCTTCTCATTCCGGTATGAAGGTAGTCGTTTTGGATAAAAAATATCCGCAGGGCGGAGAAAAACAACTCATTGATGCTCTTCTCGGTCGTAAAGTACCCTCGCTGGCACTTCCAATCGAAGTGGGTGCGGTAGTGCAGAATGTAGGTACTTCGTTGGCGGTTTATGAGGCTGTTCAGAAGAATAAACCTCTAATTGACAATGTAATTACCGTCACCGGCAGTTGTGTCCCTCACCAGAGGAATTTACTCGTTAGGGTAGGGACTCCATTCTCAAAGATGCTCGATGCTATCGGAGGTCTTCCAAAAGATGCAGCCAAATTTATCAGCGGAGGCCCCATGATGGGCAAAGCTGTGGCAAATCTGGAGGCATCCACTCTAAAGGCGACCTCTGCTTTATTGCTTCTTACTGAAGCTGAGACTAAGAGAAAGGAAGAGAGTCACTGCATCAGATGCGGAAAATGCATTGAGGCCTGTCCAATGGGTCTGGAACCCTATCTTCTTAATAAACTTTCCCGCATCGGCGGCATGTATGACGAACTCGAAAAAGAGAAAGTCCATGACTGTATTGAGTGCGGATGCTGCCTCTACTCCTGTCCTGCACACATTCCTTTGCTTGACATTATCAGGGTAAGCAAGGCGGAGGTTATGAAAATAATGCGTAACAGATCTGTAAAACAGTAAACTATGGCAAGACTTCTCGTATCCGGAGCCCCTCACCTTCATGTAAAGGAGAATACACACTCTCTGATGAGGGATGTGCTGATAGCCCTTGCGCCTTCACTGCTGGTTTCCATCTATTTCTTCGGATTTTCGGCAATCAAATTGGTGCTTGTGGGTGTCATTTCCTGCGTTTTGGTCGAATATTTAATCCAAAAATTCATACTGAAGACAAAAGTAACCATCAATGATTTGTCTGCGGCGGTTACCGGTTGTCTTCTGGCACTCAACCTCCCGCCCGGTTCTCCCTGGTGGCTTGTTGCAATAGGTGCAATCGTCGCAATTGGTATCGTTAAGATGACTTTCGGCGGCCTGGGACAAAATATATTCAACCCTGCCCTCGTGGGACGTGTATTTTTGTTAATTTCATTCCCGACATTAATGACCGACTGGACGATCCCGGAATCGTGGTTCAGGAGCGGCGTTGATGCCTTCACTGGTGCAACGCCATTGGCTATTACAAAAGAGGGTTTGGCAGCCGGACTAACACTTCCCGAGATTTTTGCTGCAAATGAATTCTCATTCAAGGAGATGATTTTTGTCAAGATTGGAGGTTCGGTTGGTGAGGTTTCTGCACTTGCACTTATCCTTGGATTCATATATCTCCTCATCAGGAGAGTCATCAGGCCGCATATTCCGCTTGTTATCGTGGGTACTATCGCTTTGATGACCTGGATTTTCAATATGATCAATCCCGATATCTATACAGGACCCTTATTTAACATTTTCACCGGAGGTGTGCTGCTTGGAGCCATCTTTATGGCAACCGACTACGTAACCTCGCCGATGTCCGTCAAGGGTATGGTCATCTATGCTTTCGGTATCGGTATCATTACAGTACTTATACGTTACTTCGGAGCTTATCCGGAGGGAGTTTCATTTGCCATTCTCATTATGAACATGGCTGTTCCTCTCCTCAATAAATATTGTAAACCCAAGAGATACGCAAAGGAGGTGAATCATGGCTAAGGAATCCTCTTTTAAAAATATGGTGATAACTCTATCGGTTATCTGTCTCGTATGCTCTGCGCTGCTTGGAGTTGTCTATTCCGTAACAAAAGCTCCTATTGAGGCTGCGGAATTGACAAAAATCAACAACGCCATAAAGGCTGTTGTTCCGGAGTGTGACAACAACCCCTCGGAAGAGATGATGGAGGTGGAGGGCAGCGTGGTATATCTTGCAAAAGTGAACGGAAATATCGTCGGCTACGCCATCAAGGTAAAAGTATCCGGATTTGGAGGCCCCATCCAAATGATGGTTGGATTCAAAGCAGACGGCACCATCTACAATACATCTGTGATTTCCCACTCGGAGACCCCGGGACTCGGTGCAAAGATTACCGGTGAAACCCCTACCAGGACTCAAATCGTGGGCAAAAATCCCGCTTCCTCCAATCTTACGGTTACCAAAGATGGCGGAGAGATAGATGCCATTACCGCTTCAACCATCACCTCAAGAGCTTTCCTCAAAGGTGTTGAAGCAGCCTACAAGGTATTTGTTGAACTTCAAAAACAGCAGCAACCATGGGAAAATTGAAACTGATAGCTGAAGGCATCATCAAGAACAATCCCACATTTGTTCTCATACTCGGTATGTGTCCGACGTTGGGTACTACCACATCTGCCATAAATGGTATGGGTATGGGCCTTGCTACCCTCTTTGTACTAGTGCTCTCCAATATAACCATCTCTGCGATTGCGAAACTTATCCCCGAACAGGTGCGCATACCTTCTTATATAGTTGTGATTGCAGCATTCGTTACCATAGTACAGCTGCTTCTGCAGGCATTCCTGCCCTCACTTTACGAGACCCTCGGTCTTTTTATTCCACTTATTGTGGTCAATTGTATCGTGCTCGGTCGTGCTGAAGCATATGCCAATAAAAACTCCGTGATTGATTCCGCTTTTGACGGACTTGGAGTAGGACTCGGTTTTACAATTGCCTTGACCATTCTCGGCTTTGTACGTGAACTCCTCGGCAGTGGTTCGATCTTCGGGTGGAAATTCATCGATGGAGATGGAATACTCGCATTCGTTCTTGCCCCGGGCGCATTTATAGTGCTCGCATACCTCATAGTATTGTTCAGAAAAGTAACCGCTAAAAAGGCATAACCATGGAATATATCATTATTATCATATCCGCCGTATTTGTCAACAACATCCTGTTGTCGCAATTTCTTAGCGTATGTCCCTTCCTCGGAGTATCCAAGAAGGTCAATACCGCTCTCGGCATGTCGGCTGCGGTAACTTTTGTAATGGCTCTCTCAACCCTGGTAACCTACTTGCTCCATTACTATGTGCTTGTTCCCCTTGGTATAGGTTTTCTTCAGACGGTGAGCTTCATACTCGTGATTGCCGGCCTTGTGCAGATGGTGGAGATTATACTAAAGAAGATAAGTCCTGCGCTTTATCAGGCTTTGGGTATATTCCTTCCCCTTATTACCACCAATTGCTGTGTACTTGGAGTAGCCCTGCTTGTGGTAAATAATGAGTTTACTTTCGGCGGAGATCCCCATATGCTCAATCTCGGCCAGTCGGTGGTATATGCAGTAGCCAGCGCTCTCGGTTTCGGTCTTGCAATAACCCTCTTCGCAGGCATCAGAGAGCAACTTGATCTCAACAATGTTCCTAAGGCATTTAGAGGTGTTCCCATCGCTCTTATAGTTGCCGGCATCATGGCAATGGCACTTATGGGATTTTCAGGAATTGTATGATATGGCAGGATTGAAAGAAATAGAAACAATGCTGAGGGACGGCAAGATAGACAAGGCCTACGATTCCCTCAATGATTATCTTAAGAAAGAGCCAGGCTGTGCACACGCATGGTATCTGCTCGGCGGCATCTACCGCCGCCAACAGCTCTGGGGTGATGCAATCAATGCCTACAACAAGGCCAAACTCATCGAACCCGACGGCCCCGCCGACGCTGCAATAGAATCCATCTACGACATCATCAGATTTGTCAACACGGATTTGATGAATCCGTAGGATTTATACAATTATAATAGCTATATTTGTCCACAACTCTAACAACAATACCTAACACTTAAATCTTAACGTTATGGAAAATCAAAAAATTGAAACATTTCTAACTCTGAAAGGGGAATATTTCCCTGCTGCTTACATACCTAACATTCGTGAGAAGCTTGCTGCCGCACCCGACTCCAAGAGCGATGTTATTCAGTTTACCGAGTACAAAAATCCGACAACCATGTTGATCATTTCCATCTTTTTGGGCCAGCTTGGCGTTGACAGGTTTATGCTTGGTGACACGGGATTGGGTGTTTTGAAACTCATTACAGGTGGTGGTTGTGGTATTTGGTGGCTGATAGACCTGTTTAATGTTAAAGAAAAGACAAGACAACTTAATTTCAATACATTGATGCAAATATTGTAGCAACCGATTGAATTTATTTGATTGAAAGTCCTACGGAGAAAAATTTCCGTAGGATTTTTTTTGTTTTGTTCGGAATATGGCTATCTTTGCAGACCTTTTCTCGAGAAGATAAGGAAGTTAACACAATTATTAACTTATAATTTTTATTGAAATGGCTGTAAAAATTCGCCTTGCACGCCGCGGAAAGAAGAACTTTGCTTTCTTCCACATCGTGGTTGCAGACTCCCGCTCCCCTCGTGACGGTCGCATAATCGAGCAGATCGGTCACTACAACCCCAACACAAATCCCGCTACTATCTCCATTGACAGAGAAAAGGCTCTGGATTGGCTCAATAAGGGTGCTCAGCCCACTGATACTGCCCGCCGTATCCTCTCTTACGAAGGAGTTCTTCTTAAGAAACATCTCCAGGGTGGTGTAGCCAAGGGTGCTTTCTCACAGGAAGAGGCTGACAAGAGGTGGAATGCATGGAAGGCCACGAAGGAGCAGAAAGTCAAATCCAAAAAGCAGGATATCTTCAATCAGGATCTTGAAGCAAGAAAGGCTGCTATCAGCGCTGAGGCTAAGGTAAATACCGAGAGAGCTGAAGTTATTGCCAAGAGGAAAGCTGAAGAGGCTGCCGCAAAGGCTGCTGAGGCAGCTGCCGCACGTGCCGAAGAAGAGGCTATTGCTGCAGAGGTTGCTACCGTTGAAGCTGCTGCTGAGGAAACCGCAGAACCTGCTGCTGAAGCATAGTTTCAGATGAAGGTTGCGAAATCTTATGGTGACAAAGGGGATGTTGTTATCAACTTGTCCCCATCCGACCCAAAAGATATCAATTTTGAAGGACCGGTGTTCATCTATTTCGATGGACTGCCGGTTCCCTTTTTTATAGAGTCATATCAGGCGAAAGGCGGACG
>Ga0116172_10000217_pt1 | contig 60242 bp, 47 predicted proteins | sample AD_UKC083_MetaG_FD_89799 | JGI IMG/M metagenome (GOLD analysis project Ga0116172, IMG submission 89799) | Active sludge microbial communities of municipal wastewater-treating anaerobic digesters from USA - AD_UKC083_MetaG | ecosystem: Engineered > Bioreactor > Anaerobic > Digestate | place: USA... | reverse complement strand
TCTGAACAACAGAGTGTTGTGATAAAGAGGAAAGAGTAAAGTTGTGAATTGCTTTCAAAAAATTGTATCTTTGATATTCTGAACAACAACGTACATGGCCAAATCTCCTTGGGGTGAGTTGTGAATTGCTTTCAAAAAATTGTATCTTTGATATTCTGAACAACAGGATCTAAGTATCAAGGTGGATATCAAAGACTTGTGTTGAGATTCAGAATTAAAAAAATGCTTGTTCAGAAACCGAAAATCCCATCCAATTGATGGGATTTTCTATTTAAAATAACTCTAATTGTTGGTAGGGGGTTTTGACTTCTGTTTCCTTTGTGCCTGTAAATAACTTCATATTACCGAACTGTTTATCAGTAATGCATAATATGCCTATATTTCCATTGGGAGGTAGTATCTTTTTGACCCTTTTGATGTGTACTTCTGCATTTTCGCGACTGGCACAATGCCGTAAATAAATGGAAAATTGAAACATGGTAAAACCATCCTGAATTAATTTCTTCCGAAAGTCAGCGTAAATTTTACGATCTTTTTTTGTTTCTGTTGGCAAGTCGAAAAACACAAGTACCCACATAATTCTGTATTCGCTTAACCGTTCCACATTCTATGCTTTTACTCCAATGAAGGATATTTTATTTTCCTCAGTTCTCCATTAAAACATTGAGCCAATGAGGCTGTTGTCTGACCGGCAGCAATCATTAGCGGACTACGTTGGTTGTTGATAATCACGTCTAATACAGGAATTTGTAATAATTGTGCTTTAATATCTTTACTCAAAATATTGATATCTGCTCCGGAAGTAACTATTTCACAAACTAATTTATCCACAAAAGGACGATATGGTTCCATAATATCATCTGCCAAGCAATAAGCATTGTATTTATTACGGTGGTAAATTCCCAAAGTGGGAAGTAAACCGCTCCCAACCAAAGAGCGAGCAATAACCGCTCGTAAAATGGCATAGCCATAATTTAATAAATTGTTGGGAGGAATACCTTCTCTAAATCTGGAAAAGCCATCGATTTGGGGAAATAGATTTGCCCAGTAATAAACCGCTGCTCGGGCTTCATAGTTGTCCGGATCTCCGCTACGTACATTGTTTGCCCACACTTTCATGTTTTTGACAATAGCACCGGTCTGCTGTTCTAAAACATATGCTTGATTTTCAATTTTAGCTTGTACCGTTTGCTGCCATAATTGCTTTTTGAGTGGAAGTGAAGCTTCAATTTGATTTTTAAAACGTTCAGTTTGTGTGGTATTCCCCTCTAAAGGTAGTAATAATCCATGGGGCATATGATTGCTGTCACAGGTAATCAAGGCACAGTTGTTTTCCAATAATTTTTCTGTCAGTCCATGGGTGATGGTAATTTGTTGATGATCCAGAATGACCACACCGATATCTTCGATAGGAATAGTAGCTTTAGCTTCTTTTTTAAAGTTTTCGGGTAAATCTTTGTTCTTTACCACTTCAGGTAAATGAATAACCAACTGTTCTTGTTTCAAGGAAAGGTAAGCCGGATTGCCGAAGTATAAGGTACGTTTGATCATGCTAACTAATATTCTCCTACACTCACAATATCACCTAAATGATTGGTGCGGACTTTTACAATTTCTTTTAGATTATTTGCACTTTGAATGACTATGTAGGTAATTCCTTTCAGTGTTTGGTTGCTATCTACCGTTGTTTCGAGATGATGTCTAAACCAAAAACCTGATAAAAGAGATCCTAACTTCTGCACCCTAAACAAATTCGGACTAATTAACTTTTTATTCTTTGGGTCCATTAAATCGATTTCTTTGGGATTGAATTCAGTTTGTTCATTAGGAAATACAAATAATTCATTTTGCTTCATCGTAAATAAAAATTTCCATTCTTTTTCAGGAAGTGCGTTTAAAATGATTTCATCAGTAATATTTCGTTCCAGAACCAAATCGATTATTTCCATCGGATTATTGAAAATGATAGGTAGTCCTAAATTAGCTCGAATTACCGCTTCATAAAATGAAACAACTTTTTCTTGTAAATTGCCTTTCTCATCTTGATAAATAGCGACATGGTGATTGTTTCCGGTACTGACAAAATCAACCGGTATAGGCTTTTCGTCAGTATCTAAGATTATATCGCCTAAATGGTCTTTTTTATGGTGAAGCGGAACAGCATTGTTTACACCGCTGATGGTAACGCGTTTAATAGAGATACCTTTTTCTTTATTGAGCCAAATAGGATTTTTATCCAAATCAGAAAATGCCTTGTTAGCATCATTACCGTATTCGCGTAGTCTGTGCAATAGGATGTTTCTAATACCTACGTCAACTACTTTATTAATTGATTTCTCATCTTTAAAATTGTCCGGATTTACATCCTTTCTGATAGAGTAATCTTTTTCTAACCATACCAATTGAACCTTCTCAGGCACTTTCACAGTTTCTGCTTCATCTAAATATATTGGCTTTTTCGAAAGTGAATTTTTTCCTCCAAAGGCTTTTTTAGGATCGTTTTCGTTTTCATAAAGTCGCTTAAGTAAAGCATTGCGATATTCTGATTTGCTGACTTTCATGATGGTAGCTTCATCAAACTTTGTCCCTATTTTTTCTTCCTTAGTTTGATAAAATTGATATTGTCCATACACGGTTTCTTTGTGAAGTTGTCCTCTTGGTGTAAGTTCAATCTTAGTCAGTTTACCATTTTTTGTATTAATCTTGTTTTTGTTTTTGGTAATTACTTTGTTTTTTGCTTTATGTGAAATGATGATGTTTTCCAAATGTTCTTTAGCTTCTTGACGGAAGTTTGGAATGGGTAGATTAAAGCGAAGTTTACCGTCTTTATCGCGATGAAGCTCATTAGCTTCAATCCCCATTACATCTCTTGTCGAGATTTTTAAGTCCGACGTCTCAATTGAATAACTATCGTCTTTATTGCTTATGTTTTGCCATGAACTGTCCTTACTGCGAGCATTTAAGTTGTTTAAGTACTGAATGTAACTACGTTTTGTAAAAGCAATTGTTAGTGCGTCCATAGCATGGTGTCTGTGATCGTTGCGTTTAGTCCAATCTTTAATAACTTCAACTTGTTGTCCGTATTTTCGTTCTTCCATTTCAGTAAGACCTAATGCCCTATATTTGGGAAGATTTAGTTCTTTCATGATGTTTATTAAATCCCAATCTTCACGCAATCTATCAGTAATACTACCGGTAGTTGTTAATACTGATGGTGTAATCTGAAACAATAATTCTTTGGCTTTTTTAGCAATATATTGGCTGTCTCTCAAGTCTCTTTCAATAAAACCATCACCAATTTGAGACTCTGTTTTCAATAATTTATGATATTTTGCTTTTGAAATTCCTTCATCTTTATTTTTTTTGCCGAATTCAAATAAATTAGAAATACGTTGTTCGAACCTTTTTAACCCTTCTTCTCCAAACTCAGTAGCAATAAAATCATATGCTGTTTGATTGCTTTTTTTAAGATTGATATCTCGGTAAACTAAGGTTTTGTTGGAATAACTGTTATCAAAAACTTTAGCTTGTGGTATGATGTGTTCAACATCAATGTCTTTGCTAAATAATCTTTCTCTTGGGATATATGTGTCAGTATATAAATCTTTGTAGCCGTTGTTTTTTAATTCTTCATAAAGACGATAACGGATGATGTCGTTTCGGGTGGGATTTTGAATGTTAAATTCTGATTGTAGAAGTTTAGCAATTTTTTCATGAATTATTTTCGCCGCATTGATGTTTGTGGTCATTTCTGCCCGCTCTTGTGCATTTTTCTTTAATTCACGTGCTAACTCAATCCTGATTTCATCAAAGTGAAAATCACGTGGTTTTCCCTCCGACTCTAATTTATCATTTTCTTTGTCTACAATAGTGTTAACTACATTGACAAGTTGATTAAGAATCTTTTCTACCACAGGATTTCTCAAGCTATTTTTAGGCAATAACTCTAACTTACTTTTCAATTCACGTTTTTCTATCTCCTCTTTTGTCAATGAGTGTTTGGAGTGGCGATAACCGGCAAATTCACAAGCTGTGCTGTATTGATTTTCTATGATATAAGGGTAAATAGCCCTCATTGCTTTAGTAGAAAGATTTCCGTAGTCTTCTTGTAAAGCGATGTTTGCAAGTATTTGTGCATGTTCACGTTTAAATCCAAACTTTGCCTCTAATAACTGATACAACTTTTCATTGCCACTGGCAGAATCATCTCCCTCGTAGGAGTACAACAAATGCCACAATTGATATGAAGCTTGTTTTTCAAATTCCTTTCCATCCAATCAGCGTTAAAATCTAATATTTTTGTGTTGATATTTAAGGACTTGAATATTTCTTTGACCATGGACTTAATTTCGTCAGCTGAAACTTTAATGTCGTTTAGTTCAATCTCATCCCTGTTTGATTTAACTTTCAGTAGTTCTTTTACATCATAGCCTTCTGATTCAATTATTTTTAAAAAGGCTTCGTAAAGTGCTTTATTGGTTCTATTTCCTTCTAATTCTGAGTAATTAATTTCCCAGTCCGCCGGTTTATAACCCAATAATTCAATGGTAGAGCTTGCAGAAAGATTTCCCTTTATATTCAGTTCATTAAAAAGGTATTGTTTTGCGTCTTGATCAAGGATGAATATTTCTTTTTCATCTCCAAAAAGTAGTGCCTGATTAGGGTCCTTTGTCAGTCTCTTTTTGGTTCCTTTTTTTCTAACAACTACATTATGTAGATTTTGCCAGATTTTGAACTCTTGGAATAACGGCGATGACTTAGGAACAACACGTAAGCCAATAGTTTTCTTTTTACCATTAACTTCAATTTCTTTCACTTCAAATTCACAAAATGAAATTAATCCCTTTTGAGATTTGAGCTTTCGTTGATAAAATATGATAATATCACGAATTTCAGCTTTTAGTTCTTGCGTTAGTTCGGGATGGTGTTTTGCTTGTTCTGTCCAAATAGCTTCAAATTCATCCAAATAATCTTGTCTGTAAAAAACCTGATTTTTCAAAGAGGTGTGACGATTTTTTAAAAGCTGCTTATATTGATTTTGCCCTACTGTTTCTTTGTTGAAATATAGTTCTTTACTCCGATCAGAGATAGCACCCAAATAACCACTTGAGTTTTTGAGATTATTATTTATTTCTGTAATAACATAGGCTAATTCTTCCTTACCTAATTGTGTTGAAATAGCGTCATTTCGCCATTTGTAGGCTTGCAATCTTTTCTTTTCTCTATTGTTTAGTTTGATAGTATCTACAGTTTTTAAGCTGTCTTCAATATCTTTGATATCAGCTGTGTTAAATTGGTATTTAGACCAAAATAAAGCTGATGTTGCTCTTTGACCCTTCCCTTGAAGTTCTTCGTAAAATTCGTCGGTGAGAATATCGGGGTGAAATTGTTTTTGAAATTTCCAAATATTGTTAAACTCAGCTTGTAAATCAGAACGATAAAAATCAGGAATGTATTTTTTCCCCTTTTGAAGCATCTGGAAAACTAGTTGTCCCGGAGTGATGTTTTCATCATAAAGACGTTTTGCAACTTCCATCCCGTCTATTATCTGTCCTTCATCTTCATCTTTATTTTTGGCTTTTCGACTGCTTTTATAACCCCGCTTTTTATTGATTGCTAGCAGTACGCGTGCAAATTCTTCTTTTTCAATTTTATCCGTAGCAGCTTTAGAACGAAGCCTCCAAGTATCGAAGGTACTATCCTTGCCTATTTCTGTCAAAGGGGTTTCGGTAGAAATGATTTTGGCATCTGTGAGGGTTTCAATCAAATTACTTCTTCGGAGCTGGTATCGATCTAAATTTCTTCTAGCTCCACGTTTTTGTGTTCTTTCCGCATTTGTTGTAATAGGTTTGCCTTTTTCAAAATTAGTTTGTTCATCTACAGTCAAAGGGTTTACCCTGACTCCTATTTGAACGATAGATGATTCTTCCGGTGTTTTTCCTTCTGTCACATACGCAAAACCAATGCTGGTAATTCCTAAATCCAATCCTAATATTCTCTTCATGATATTTTGATGTTAATCAGTTTGTTTTTTGATGTTAAATTTCAGGCTTTGAAATTAAATGTTTTATTTTATTTCCCCAAATATTTGGAGATTTAAACAAACATACCTATATTTGCCTCACAATTTTTGAAGCAATTCACAATAAGGATTATTCCGTTGTGAAAACATTTAGCGCCTCGCCTATCTGCGGGGCATTACTTTTTCCCCCACAACCCCTTCAACCAATCTCCCAATTTCTTTTCGGCCGTGTTTTCCTGCACTTTCCAAATGCGGTGATCGATCAATTTATCGGGCATAAATTGCTGTTTGACGAAATGGTTGGGGTAATCGTGGGAGTATTTGTAATCAGCACCGTAGTTCAAGTCTTTCATCAATTTGGTGGGGGCATTTCGTAAATGTAGGGGTACAGGCAGGTTACCGGTCTCTTCTACCAAAGCCAGGGCATCGTCGATGGCCAGGTAGGCTGAATTGCTTTTTGGGGATGCGGCTAAATAGATGGTGGTTTCTGCTAAGATGATCCTGCCTTCGGGCCAACCGATTTTCTGCAGGGCATCGAAACAAGCATTGGCTAACAGCAAGGCATTGGGGTTGGCTAATCCTATATCTTCGGCTGCGGCAATGACCAATCTGCGTGCTATGAATTTGGGGTCTTCGCCGCCGGCAATCATGCGTGCCAGCCAATAGATGGCGGCGTCGGGGTCGCTGCCGCGGATGGACTTGATATAAGCGGAAATGATGTCGTAATGTATTTCTCCATCCTTGTCGTAAGCCATGGGATTTTGTTGCAATTTCTCTGTGACAACGGCATTGGTCAGATGGATGGTTTCGTCCTGATTGGAAGAGCTGACAAGCTCAATGATGTTTAATAATTTGCGGGCATCACCTCCTGCAAAACGTAAAATGGCTTCAGTTTCATCAACTTGAATATCTAAGTTTTTTAACCGTTCATCTGTTTTGATAACGCGGTGCAGCAGTTCCAATAAGTCTTCATCATCCAATGGCTTCAGTATATATACCTGACAGCGGGAGAGTAGGGGAGTGATAACTTCAAAAGACGGATTTTCGGTGGTGGCGCCGATCAAGGTAATGGTACCGTTCTCAACCGCTCCCAACAGAGAGTCCTGTTGCGATTTACTGAAACGATGTATTTCATCTATGAACAATATCGGTCTTTTCCCTTGAGTGAATAAGCGGTTGGATTTTGCCTTTTCTATGACTTCTCTGACATCTTTTACACCGGAGGTAACGGCACTCAAAACGTAAAAAGGATGATCCAATTGCTTGGCAATAATCTTTGCTAAAGTCGTTTTTCCTACGCCCGGCGGTCCCCACATGATAAAAGATGCAATATGTCCGGACTCTATCATTTGGCGCAAAATGGCTCCTTCACCGACCAAATGTTTCTGACCGACAAATCCATCCAATGTCTGGGGGCGCATACGTTCCGCTAAAGGTTGCATATCTTTTTTCGTTTCTTGCAAATGTACTTGATTTTTTTGAAAATAAGGTCATGCTTCATTGTTTCCTGAAGAAGCTTTTTATATTCAGAAATATTTAACTAATTTTGCAAAGATTATTCGTACGGGTAATATAATCTAATGTAATACGTTAATTATATCAGTATCAACTATAAATCATTCGACATTGAAAACATTATTGATTACCGGAGGTGCCGGCTTTATCGGTTCGCACGTGGTGCGACTTTTTGTGACTAAATATCCTGAATATCACATTGTAAATTTGGATGTTCTGACGTATGCAGGCAATTTGGAAAACTTGCGGGATATTGAAAAATTGCCTAATTATACTTTTGTCAAAGGTGATATTACAGATGAAGTATTGGTTCCTGAGTTGTTTGCCAAATATCAATTTGACGGAGTCATTCATCTGGCGGCTGAATCGCACGTAGACAGGTCAATTACCGATCCCTTTGCTTTTGTGAGAACGAATGTTTTTGGCACGACAAATTTGCTGAATGCTGCCAAAAATGCCTGGAAAGACAATATGAAGGGGAAACTGTTTTATCATGTGTCCACTGATGAAGTATATGGTTCTTTGGGCGATACCGGATTCTTTACTGAAGAAACCGCCTATGATCCCAGAAGTCCGTACTCGGCTGCCAAAGCCTCTTCCGATCATTTTGTGCGTGCCTATTACCACACATACGGATTGCCCATTGTGATTTCCAACTGTTCAAATAATTATGGTTCGCATCAGTTTCCGGAGAAGTTAATTCCGCTGGCTATTCATAATATTAAAAATAACAAGCCCATCCCTATCTATGGGAAAGGTGAAAATGTGCGCGACTGGTTATGGGTAAACGATCACGCACAGGCGATAGATGTGATTTATCATAATGGAAAGAATGGTGAAACCTATAATATTGGTGGTCACAATGAATGGACGAATATAGATTTGATCCGTATGTTGTGTAAAATCATGGACAAAAAATTAGGCCGTCAGCCCGGAGAGTCCGCAAAGCTGATTACTTTTGTGAAAGACAGGGCAGGACATGATTTGCGCTATGCCATTGATCCCACCAAATTGTCGGAAGAGTTAGGATGGAATCCCTCTTTGCAGTTTGAGGAAGGGCTGGAAAAAACAGTAACGTGGTATTTGGATAATCAAGAATGGATGGATCATGTTACTTCCGGTCAATATCAGTCTTATTATCAGAAGCAATACGTTGAAAGATAAAAAACAAACAATTTGTTTTTAATATAAAAAATATTATCTTTGCAACCGATTAATGAAGTGTGGAGGGGACTGAATGTCCCCTTTGTTATTGGAAGAAACAAAATAATGATAGATAAAGATTTTGTAAATCAGTTGGTTAGAGAGTATACGCATGAGAAAGAGTTGTTTCTTGTGGACCTGAATATTGCTCCTGACAATCGCATCAAAATTGAAATTGATTCCTTTGAGGGAGTCAGTATTGATGATTGTGCTGATTTAACAAGATTTATTCATTCAAACTTAGACAGGGATGAGGAAGACTATGAGTTGGAAGTTAGCTCTGCCGGTATTGGTTCTCCTTTCAAAATTCATCAACAGTATTTGAAACATGTGAGTAAAGAGGTGGATGTGGTTACTGTTCAAGGTAGAAAACTCAGTGGAGTATTGAAGTCTGTTACCGATGAAGGTATTCAGTTGACGACCACGCAAATGATAAAACCCGAAGGTGCAAAACGTAAAACCACTGTTCATGAGGATGTATATTTAACTTTTAAAGATATTAAAACAACAAAACTGATTATTAGATTCAAATAAAAACATGGGCAAAAAAGAAACTATTAATTTGATAGATACTTTTTCAGAATTTAAAGAATTAAAAGGTATTGATAGGATGACGCTGATAGCTGTGATGGAAGAATCCTTCAGAAGCGTTATCTCCAAAATGTTCGGCAGTGATGATAATTTTGATGTAATTATCAATCCAGATAAAGGTGACTTTGAGATATATCGCAACCGCATTGTGGTAGAAGATGATGAGTTTGAAGATGAAAATACACAAATCAAATTGTCCGAAGCTCAAAAAGTGGATGAGGACTTTGAAGTGGGTGAAGAAGTGACGGATGCACTTGATTTTATGAGTTTTGGTCGCAGGGCAATTTTGAATCTCAGACAGACCTTGTCTTCAAAAATATTAGAATTACAAAAGGAAAATGTTTTTACAAAATACAGCGAAAAAGTCGGACAGATTGTAAATGCCGAACTATATCAGATTTGGAAAAAAGAAATGTTGTTGTTGGACGAAGAAGGCAATGAGTTGTATTTGCCAAAATCGGAACAGATACCAACCGACTTTTATCGCAAGGGAGATACCGTGCGTGCAGTGGTAGCCATGGTTGAGAATAAAAACAACAATCCGAAAATCATACTTTCCAGGGTCTCACCGGTCTTTTTAGAAAGATTATTTGAACTTGAAGTCCCGGAAATCAATGAAGGTTTGATAACCATCAAAAAAATTGCCCGTATGCCGGGAGAAAGAGCTAAAGTAGCTGTTGAATCTTATGATGATAGGGTTGATCCGGTAGGAGCTTGCGTGGGCGTTAAAGGATCGCGTATCCACGGGATTGTTAGGGAATTACGCAATGAAAATATTGATGTTGTTAATTATACGAATAACATCAGTTTATTCATTCAGCGTTCTTTGAGTCCGGCAAGAATATCCTCCATCCGTCTCAATGAGGCAGAACAAAGAGCCGAAATTTACATGAGACCGGAAGAAGTTTCTTTGGCTATCGGGAAAGGTGGCTTGAATATTAAACTTGCAAGCATGCTCACCGGATATACATTGGATGTGTACCGTGAACTTGATGAAGAGGAAGAAACAGAAGATATCTACTTGGATGAGTTCAATGATGAAATTGAACAGTGGGTTATCGATGTGTTTAAAAATATCGGATACGACACTGCTAAAAGTGTGTTGGCCGTGCCACGTCAGGATTTAATCAGAAGAACTGATCTTGAGGAAGAAACCATAGATGAAGCCTTGGCAATATTGCGGGCTGAATTTGAAGATGAGGAATATTATCAGGAAGAAACTCAGGAAGGAGTTCAAGAGGGAAGCCAGGATACTGATTCAGAAGAGGAAAGTGTAGAAGAAATTCAAGAGGAAGAGCAAACTGAGGAGCAAAAAGAAATTCAAACAGAAGAACAGGAAGAAGTTCAGGAGAAAATTCAAGAAAAAGATAATCAAGAAGACAATCAAAAAGAGTAACAGCTAAATAGTCGAGAAAGTTTCTATTTGTCAAACGTTAAAATATAATATACTATATATAATATGCCTATTAGACTAATTAAAGCTTGCAAAGAATTGAATATCGGTATCTCTACCGTTGTAGATTTTTTGGCCAAGAAAGGTAATAAAATCGATGCTGACCCTAATTACAGGTTGTCGGATGATTTGTATTTGCTGTTGGCCAAAGAGTTCAATAAAGATATGGCATTGAAATTAGAGGCAGAGCGTATGACTCAGGAGCGTCTTCAAAAGGAAAAAGCGGCGACTGTCGCTTTGGAAGGGTATGGAGATCAAGCACCTGAAGAAAAACCGGAAGAAATATTTACTGCTGAAACCCCAACGGATCGCTTGTTCAAACTAAAACATGTTGGTACGATTGAATTGGAGGATCCGAAAGCTAAGAAGGAAGAAGTTAAGAAAGCTAAGGAAGTTAAAGAAGTTAAGGAAGTTAAGAAGGCTTCTGTGAAAGAAACAGTATCTGCTGCTCAAATAAAGGAAGAACAAAAAAAGGATGTTGAAGAAGATGCAGTTGCTGTTCCGGCTAAACCGAAACCCAAATCTAAACCGAAATCTGCGGTGGCAGTTGAGCCGGTAGAACAGGTTGAAGACGTAAAAGAGGAAAAATTGGAAGTAGAAGACACAGAAGAATCCGAAGAAGAGAAATTGTTTTCTGTTTCCATTCCCACTCCCGACATCAATATAAAAATTAAAGGTGAGTTGGATTTGGATGCCATCAATCAAACAACTCGTCCTAAAGCCAAAACACGAGAGCAGAAAAAGAGAGAGAGAGAAGAAAAGTCCAGATTAGCTCTTGAAAACAAGAAAGCCTTTTTGGATAAACGTGAGGACAGCAAAAAGAGAAAGAAACGAGAAAGATTTTCTACTCAAAAGATTGATGTTGAATATTTTCCGGAAGAACAACAGAGAAGATCCGACTCACGAGGCGGTACTCCTAAAGTGGATAAAGACAAATTAAGAAAGCCTTTGAAAACTGCTGTTGACCAGGAGGAAGTAGAACGTCAGATCAAGGAAACACTTGCCAGAATGGCAGCTTCGGGTAGAAAAAGAAGCAGCAAGGGAGCTAAGTACCGTAGAGAGAAAAGAGATAGTGCGTCTGCACGTCAGACTGAATTGGAAATTCAAGAACGTCAACAGGAAAAGATATTAAAACTTACGGAGTTCGTAACCGTGAGCGAATTGGCTGTGATGATGGATGTTTCTGTCAATCAGGTTATTGCTACTTGTATGAGCATAGGTGTGATGGTGTCCATCAATCAACGCCTGGATGCTGAAACCATCAATATCGTTGCTGATGAATTTGGGTTTACGACAGAGTTCATCAGTGCAGATGTGGTGGAGGCAATTGGAGATGATGAGCCGGATCGGGAGGAGGATTTGGAACAACGAGCACCTATTGTAACTGTGATGGGGCACGTTGACCATGGTAAAACTTCTTTGCTTGACTACATACGTAAAACGAACGTAATTGCCGGTGAAGCCGGAGGAATTACACAACATATTGGAGCCTACAATGTAAAATTAGATAACGGGCAACGCATTACTTTCCTGGATACTCCCGGTCATGAGGCTTTTACAGCTATGCGCGCGAGAGGTGCCAAAGTGACCGACATTGCCATTATTATTGTTGCAGCTGATGACAGTGTGATGCCGCAAACTGTTGAGGCGATCAACCATGCTTCTGCTGCCGGTGTTCCTATTGTTTTTGCCATTAATAAGATTGATAAGCCGAGTGCAAATCCTGATAAAATCAAAGAAGCCTTGGCTAATATGAATTATTTGGTAGAAGAGTGGGGAGGCAAATATCAATCGCAGGATATTTCTGCAAAGAAAGGTATCGGTATGGCAGAATTGCTTGAAAAAGTGTTGCTTGAAGCTGAATTGCTTGAATTAAAAGCCAATCCTTCCCGACGTGCCGTGGGGTCAATCATAGAATCTTCTTTGGATAGAGGAAGGGGTTATGTTGCCACTGTATTGGTAGAAAACGGTACTCTTAAAATGGGTGATATTGTTTTAGCCGGTACTTATTATGGACGAATCAAAGCTATGTTTAATGAGCGTAATCAGCGCATTGAAGAAGCAAGACCCGCAGAACCCGCATTGATCCTTGGTTTGAATGGTGCACCGCAGGCAGGCGATAATTTCAATGTGATTCCTACTGAGCATGAAGCGAGAGAAATTGCCAATAAACGCGAGCAATTGCAGCGTGAACAGGATATTCGGACCAGGAAACACTTTACTTTGGATGAGTTAGGTCGTCGCATCGCATTAGGTGATTTTAAAGAATTGAACATCATTGTTAAGGGAGATGTGGATGGCTCTGTAGAGGCTCTTGCCGATTCCCTGCAAAATCTGTCAACAGAAAATATTCAGGTGAATGTGATTCACAAAGCTGTTGGAGCTGTGTCTGATTCAGATATCTTATTAGCTGCCGCATCCAATGCCATCATCTGTGGTTTCCAGGTGCGTCCTACTGCATCGGCACGAAAGATGGCTGAACAGGAAGAAATCGATATTCGCTTGTACTCAGTGATTTACGATGCAATAGAAGAAATCAAATCAGCGATGGAGGGTATGCTTTCTCCGGAAATTAAAGAAGAGGTTACTGCTACCATCGAAGTACGTGAAATTTTCAAAATCACTAAAGTCGGTACAATTGCCGGATGTATCGTGCGGGAAGGAAAGGTTAAAAGAAATAATAAAGTACATGTCATTCGTGACGGGATCGTAATCTATACGGGTGAGCTAGAATCCTTGAAACGATTTAAAGAAGATGTGAAAGAAGTGGGAACTAACTTTGAATGTGGATTGAATATTAAAAACTTCAACGATATCAAAGTAGGTGACATCATCGAAAGTTTTGAGGAAACTGAAGTGCGAAAAACGTTGGATTAGGATAGGGGATAGTGGGGTACTTATCCTATCTTACCTATCAGGTATGCCTTTGTTCGTTCATGTTCAGGATTGGAGAACATTGTTTCAGTGTCCCCGTATTCCACAAGTTCACCTAAATACATAAACATTGAGCGGGAAGAAATGCGCTTTGCTTGTCCCATATTGTGAGTAACAACCAGAATTGTGACCTTCTTTTGGAGTTCCAGAAGTAATTCTTCAATACGTTTGGTTGCAATAGGGTCAAGTGCGGAAGTCGGTTCATCCATCAGCAAAATATCGGGCTTCATAGCCAACGCACGGGCAATACATAATCGCTGTTGCTGACCACCCGAAAGGAAGGTGCCTTTTTTATTCAACACATCTTTTACTTCGTCCCATAGCACCACATTTTTCAAATTGCTTTCTACTATTTCATCTTTCTTGGATTTTGACAAGTGGATACCGTTCAAAGCAAATCCCGCCAAGACATTGTCATAAATGCTCATTGTAGGAAAGGGTGCAGGGCGTTGAAAAACCATACCAACACGACGACGTACATCAATCGGTTCCATTAATAGGATATTCTCCCCATTAAGCAAAATTTCACCATCAACACGGATATTCGAGTAGAGATTGTGCATAAGGTTCACCGCACGAAGCAAGGTAGATTTTCCACAACCCGAAGGTCCCATAATGGCTGTGATGGTATTCCGCTCAATAGCAGCCGATACATATTTTACTGCCATCGTCTGCTTGGTATAGGATACGCAAGTCTTTTTAAATTCAAGTATAGGTATTATTGATTCCATTTCTTTGCAAGATATTTAGCTGTAAGATTCAACGTGAGAACAAATATTAAAAGGAAAAGCGATGCACCCCAAATCAACTCTTGAAGATGGGGATCGTTGAAAAATTCCCAAATGAGTAGCGGTACTGCCGATATAGGCTTATTGATAGACCAACGGATGAAAGAACAGCCCAAAGCGGTAAACATAAGCGGTGCAGTCTCGCCAATAACCCTTGAAATGGCGAGCAGTACGCCTGTAAATATACCGCCGAATGCTGCAGGAAGCTGAACTTTCATCATCACACGTGCCTTATTGCCTCCAAGTGCCAAACCTGCTTCCTTCAGTGAAGCAGGAAGGATTTTCAAAGTTTCTTCCGTTGAACGAATAATGAGTGGTAACATCATGATGCAGAGTGCCACACTGCCAGCAATTGCCGAATAACCTTTCATCGGAACAACTATCCAGATGTAGGTGATGATACCGATAATTACTGATGGGATGCCTTGCACGAGGTCTGTCAGGTAACTGACAATCTTTGCAAAACGCTTTTTTCTGTTTTCTGCCAGGAATGTGCCGCATAGAATACCGACAGGGACAGCTACAACGACAGCCATACTAAGGATTATCATTGTACCGACAATACCATTGGCAATACCTCCGGGTATTGGTTCACCTGCCTCTATGGCTTTCATTGCCTTGTAGGCTGTTGGGGTAGGTTCTGTAAAGAAAGACCACGACAGTTGACTATAACCGCGCAACAGGACTTCTCCCAGTATAGCAAACAGAGGCACAGCCGTAAGTGTGGCGAAAATGCATATCGTCCACAGCATCAACTTGTCTTTTGCTAAACGATGTTTTATTTTTTGATTTGCCATATTAAGAGATTCTTGCGCGTTTAATCATCATTTTACCTATCATGTTGATTACCGCCGTGATAAGAAACAGGATAAGACCGATGGCAATCAAGGATGAAAGTCGTAAGCCGTCAGCCTCTCCAAATTGATTCGCAATAATTGAAGCCATAGAATTACCTGTGGAGGTAATAGAAGTAGGAATATTATTGGTGTTACCAATCAGCATTGTTACAGTCATTGTTTCGCCCAATGCACGTCCGATGGCTAATATATACGATGAAAATATTCCCGAACCTGCTACGGGAAATATTATCTTGCGAACCACCTCGGCACGGGTAGCACCAAGACTATATGCACTTTCTTTCAAATCGTTCGGTACCATTTTAATAAATTCAGCGCTGAGTGATGCAGCATAAGGAACAATCATAATGGCCAACACCAAAGAGGCGGTAAGAATCCCGGAGCCTTGCGGAGAAATATTGAGGGTTATGATGACGGGACGCAAGGTGTAGAAGCCCCATAGACCATATATAATAGATGGAATGCCTGCCAGCAAATCAGTTACGGTACTCAATATGGATGCAACTCGCGAACCCTTGAAATATTCTCCGACAAAGAAGGCTACGGGTAGTGAAAAAGGAATACAAAAAAGAAGAGCCAATAGCGTGGTTAACAGTGTGCCTGTAATAAAAGGTAATGCTCCATACTGTTCGGCTCCTTCGGTATAGCTCCATTCCGATGAAGTGAGAAATCGGAAAAATCCGAAATGCTCAAATGCATCATACGCATCAGTGATGAGGGCGTACACCACGCCCCCACACACTATCGGTATAGTCAATGCAGCTATAAACAGTATTGTTCTATACAGTTTATCGTTCATGGATATTTATCAATCCTTTAGAATTGCCATTCCGTTATAAGTAACGGTCTTCAAATTTTTCATACTTAATTCTTTTGCTTTTGCAGGGAGTGGCGCATAATGAACCTTCGAGGTAACATCTTGTGCTTCATCAGAAAGGATATATTTCATTAAATCAAGTGTTGCGATAGCTTGTTCCCTGCTACGGTCAGAATAGTTCTGTTCTTTATAAATAACCATCCAGGTGAAGCAACTGATGGGATAAGCACCTTCGGCATCAGCATTGGTAATGGAGGTACGAGTATCGGCAGGAATTTCACCCGAAGCTGATGCTGAGATGGTTGTAGATGTAGGCTCAACAAGTTCACCACGCTGATTCATAATTTTTGCGTATGGTATCTTCTGTGCAAAAGCATATTCCGAACCTATATAGCCGATGGAGTTCTTAGTCTGTGAGATTATACCTGCTACGCCCGGATTACCCTTTGCAGCTTGCCCTGTAGGGAAGTTTACAGATTTTCCTGTTCCGTAATTCGATGCCCACATGGGACTGACTTTAGTCAAATAATCAGTAAAGACGAAGGTTGTACCCGAACCATCCGAACGAAATACAGGGATAATTGCTCCTGCCGGAAGATTTACATCGGGATTTAATGCCGTCAGACGAGGATCATTCCAGGTTTTTATTGCACCTGCAAAAATATCAGCAATCACTTCACCTGAAAGATTCAAGCTTTCTACACCATCGAGGTTATAAGCCAAAACCACGGCTCCCATACAAGTAGGAATGTGAATCACAGGAGCCATTTCTTCCATTTCTTTGTCGGACAGGAAAGCGTCAGTACCTGCGAAATCAACAATCTTATCACGTAAGTTACGAATACCACCGCCAGAGCCGATACCACCGTATGCTACAGCATCACCGTTTACTCCGGAAAATTGATCAAATACTACGTTGTAGAAAGGAAGGGGGAATGTAGCGCCTGCACCGGAAAGTTCTTGGGCTTTACGCTCACCATTGCTTGTGCCGCTGCCACCACAAGATGCAACTGCAAGGACAAGCACCAATGTCATAATTGACGAAAAAATCTTTTTCATACTTTTTTACTATTAAATGTTCATATATTATTTTAGAGACCAAAATAACAATTTACGTATGCCCAATAGCCATTTTTTGGACCATCAGCCTTAGGCATAATCATCCTGATATTGGGAGCAATTTTTACATACTTGCCAAGTTTAAATTGTGCACCAAGAATTGCAGCCGACTCGTCTTTTGCTATGTTCCAATTATCCTTTGAATAGAGATCATCGAATCGACCATAAAGTTCGGTGTCCTTTTGCAGTTGAACAGATGTGAACACGGAATAACCGTTTTGATCGGCATCTTTGTTAAATGACGCATTCATCATATGATTATATTCTGCACCGATTCTAAACTTATCAGATTTGTAACCTGCAAATGCAGATATGTTCACAGTATTATCTTTGTCTTGTTCACCACTTTCATTTAAGGATCCGTATAAGCGGACTTGGAAACCTTTGATGGGTGTGAGGGTTGCACCTAAGCCATAGTTGAGACCATCATTCTTTTGAATCTTTTTGTAGCCCTCGCCATTCACAATCATTGCATCAGCAGAAACCCGGTCGGTAAACTTGTAGGCAACTGAAAAGCCCAAATCGGCACTGCTGCCAAATTTGTACTGGTTCTGGAATGATTTCTTAATGTAGCGGTAGCCCCAAAACTTTTCTTGGAAGTAGATTTGCGTATTCGGAATAAGACCTCCGTTTAGCGTCAGATTTCCGGTTTTCCATGAAATCATTGCATATTTAATATAGGCTATACGGTGGTGATCATCCACATCTGAAGATTTGCCGATGTCCATCACACCCTTTATCGAAAGATCATTCCCAAGTTTATACTCATAGCCCAAATAACTACGTTCCAACTCGAAACCACGAATTTCATTTTTTTCCAAAAATCCGGTATGAAAGTTTCCAAATACTTGTACAATTGCTTTGCCTTTCGGCTCTTTTGTTTTGGTGTCTTGTGCCTGTGTTGTAATGCAGATGCAGACTAAAATACCTGCCAACAAGATTGATTTTTTTTTCATTCTTTCATTTAAAAGTTTGACACCGCAAAAGTACAGATAAAGATAAAATGTTTCAAGATTATTTCAATGTCATTTCAATGAAACGTTTAAAGTCACAAAAATACCGGTAAAACATTTCAAGAATGTTTCAAAATAATTAAGCTTTGATTAAATGCTGATTTTGAGAGAAAATATTACATTTTTATTAAATCTTGTCCGGTTATGCTGTCAAGCTCGATTTTTCTCTGTAATTTTGTACAAAATGTACAAAAGTTATATGGCTGCTGAACGAATTTTGATAGTAGATGATGAGGAGACTTTGTGCGAAGTCTTGAAACTTAATCTTGAAAACGAGGGATATGACGTAGATATAGCTTTCAGTGCAGAACAGGCATTGACCCTCGATTTGAAAAAGTATTCGTTGATTCTTCTTGATATCATGATGGGCGAAATCAGCGGAGTCAAGATGGCTAAAATGCTGAAAGCCGATGTAACGACTGCTGAAATCCCGATTATATTCTGCACGGCACGTGATACGGAGGACGATATGGTAATGGGATTGAATATCGGTGCCGATGACTATATCATGAAACCGTACACGGTCCGTAATGTTATAGCACGGGTAAAAAGTGTGTTAAGACGGACTTCGGGTCCTAAGAATAATCCTCCCGTAAAAAAATCAAATATCTTGAAAGTTGATGGCTTGCAACTTGATCTGGAGTTTAAGCGTTGTACAATCGATGGTGTTGAGGTCAACCTTACCAGAAAAGAATTTGAGTTATTGGTATATCTTATTTCTCATCGTGGTAAGATTTGTTCACGTGAACAGATTCTAAGTCGCGTATGGAGTGATGAAGTGGTTGTATTAGACCGCACCATTGATGTGAACATTACCCGTGTACGCTCTAAAATAGGTCCTTACGGTTCTTACATAGTCACTCGTTCAGGTTTCGGTTATGGCTTCCGTGATTAAATTATCCTATCACAAGCGACTTTTTCTGATGTTGCTTGCTTTCTCGTGGACTATTATTATCTGTTTCATCGGATTTCAATATATACGTGAAAAACAATACAAGTCTGAGTTTTTAAGCGCCCAACTTCAATTATACAACCGTCATCTGCTCGAAACGATTGAAGAGGGCCTTTCGTATGAAGAGTATATAGCGTCTCACGAGAAACCATTCGACGACCTTCGAATATCTATTATAACCCTTTCAGGGGCTGTAGTCTATGACAACGAATTGCCACTTGACTCGCTTGATAATCATCTTTATCGTCCCGAAATAGCAAAGGCATTGAAGAATGGCTCAGCTTATCATGTCGGAAGACAATCAGCCAGTGACGGACGAGAATACTTTTATTCTGCAACAAAAGGTGAACGTGTGATTGTACGTACAGCTATTCCTTACTCTGCATCTCTTCGTGAAACCTTAGAAGCCGATTGGACTTTCTTTGGTGTGATGATTTCCATAAGTTTTGTTATGAGCATATTGGCGTATTTTGCAACTCGAAGATTAGGAAAGAATATAGAACGCCTTAACTATTTCGCTGCAAAAGTGGAAAAAGGAGAGTCCTTTGATGAAGATAAGCCGTTTCCTAGCGATGAGCTTGGTTCAATATCAAGCCACATCGTGCAACTATATGCCCAATTGCAACAAACTATTGAAGACAGAGATCGGGCACATGAAGCGACAATGCGTGAGGAACAAGAAAAAATACGCATAAAACGCCAGCTCACGAACAATATCAACCACGAGCTTAAAACACCGGTTGCATCCATACAGGTTTGTCTTGAAACATTGCTTTCAGGAATAAATCTGAGCGAGGAAAAGCGGCAGGAACTCATTGAAAGATCCTATACTCATAATGAACGTCTTCGCCGATTGTTGGATGATGTGTCGCTTATTACCCGCATGGAAGATGGTAGTCAGCTTATCGATAAGGAATCGGTTGTCATTAACAATATTCTCAAAGAAATAGCAGATGAATTGGAGGTTATGCCGGAAGATGAACGAATGACCTTACATTTGGATTTCAAGGAACAAGTAATTATAGAAGGTAATCTTTCGCTGATTGGCTCTATATTTCGAAATCTTATAGAGAACGCAATTAATTATTCGGGTGGAAAAAATATTTTTATCACATTACTTGAGAATACTGACACACGATGTAATATCTGTTTTGAGGATGATGGTCGCGGTGTTGATGAAGAACAACTTACACGTCTGTTTGAACGATTTTATCGGATTGATAAAGGACGTTCCCGCCAAATGGGTGGTACAGGTCTTGGTCTTGCTATTGTGAAACATGCTGTTCAGTTTCACGGCGGTACTATAACAGCCAGCAATCGTCCTGATGGAGGTCTGCGATTTGATTTCTCATTAAGAAAAATTTGATATTATTTGTTATAGGTTTACATTTTCAATTTTCAATTCTGTCTTCAATTTGTTGGCAATCCCAAAGCTTCCATGTTTTTTGAAGTAACTAAAGTACCGAAAGATTGAAAAATTGATTACTTTTGCCAAAACAAATTTTTGTAATTATGAAGAAATATATTTTGCTTTTCATTTTAAGTTTTGTATGTATCTTCAGCATTTTTGCGCAGCAAGAAGTAGCTCAAAACAAAGCAATACCTGTTCTACAAAGTGCTCCCGCACCGGTTGTGTTTTCTGATGATACCCTTTTTTACATTAATGTGCGTCAGATTTCTTTGACTCCCGAAGAAAGAGCAGAGAATATTTCAGAACGCTTAGAAAAAATTTTTGATGAAGATCTCTATCAAAAAAATGGAATTGTTACTTCAATGAATGGAGCTTATGTTGAGGTAGCTTGCGGTGACCTTATCATCATGAGTTTATCGGAGGAAGACGCACTGAGTAAAGGCATTTCCAATCAGGAGTTGGCGGAGCAATACATTGCAGTGATTGACAAAGCATTTAAAAAGGCGTATGAAGAAAAAAGTTTACTGACTATGCTCATCAGAATCGGGTTGGTGTTGTTAGTTCTGACCGGTATTTGGCTGATGATTATGCTTATTCAAAGAGGACATAAATATGTCGAACGGAAAATAGAAGAAAACAGCCATAAATGGCTCAGAGATTTTTCCTATAAAGGATATACGCTTATCACTGCTAAACAGGCAATGACCTTGATTAGTTGGGCGTTAAAATTGGTAAAATGGGTAATTATTATTCTGTTGATTTATCTGTTACTACCACTTTTGTTTAGTATTTTCCCTTTTACCAGAGGGTGGGCATCCACTTTGTTTAATCTGATTTGGAGCCCCTTTAAAAAAATGGCAATCTCTGTGTGGAGGTATCTTCCGAAGCTGTTTACCATCATAGTTATTTATTTCGTTTTTAGATATCTGATTAGATTTGTTAAATACTTTTTTAAAGAAATTGAATCAGAAAGATTAAAGATAGGTAATTTTCATCCTGACTGGGCAATTCCCACTTTTAACATAGTCAGGTTATTGCTTTATGTCTTTATGTTTGTGATGATTTTCCCTAATCTTCCCGGTTCGGATTCTCCCATTTTCCGTGGTGTTTCCGTGTTCTTGGGATTGTTGGTTTCATTGGGGTCATCAACGGCGATTGGCAATATGGTAGCCGGATTTGTCATTACCTATATGCGTCCGTTTAAAATTGGAGACAGGATTAAATTTGGAGATGTTACCGGTGATGTGATGGAAAAAAACTTATTGGTAACTCGTTTGCGCACAATTTATAATGAAGAAATCACCATTCCCAATTCTTCAATATTATCCGGAAATACTACCAATTTTTCGGCTATGGCAAAAACGCAGGGCTTAGTATTAAGTGTTACCGTCAGCATCGACTATAAATATCATTGGCAAGATGTACATGAAGCGCTGTTAGAGGCAGCCTCACGAACTTCCAAGGTGTTAAAAGACAAAAAGCCTGGTGTATTGCAAACGGCTTTGAATGATTTTTATGTAAGTTACACCTTGTGTGTGTATACGCATGAAACCAATAATTTTAATCCGATTTACTCAGAACTGAATCGACATATACTTGATGTATGTAAAGAAAGAAACATTGAAATTGTGTCTCCGCACCTTTTTTCATTAAAGCAAGATGAGTCTTCTAAAAATAAAAAATAACATCATTTTTTGATGATTGAAAAAACTTCTCTATCTTTGCAGTCCGAAATTTTTAAAAACAAGCATTAGACAACAAATAAAAAATTTAAAAACAACTATGATTGTAGTTCCGGTAAAAGAAGGTGAAAACATTGAAAGAGCTTTAAAAAAGTTTAAACGTAAATTTGAAAAAACAGGTGTTGTTAAAGAACTCCGTCGTCGTCAATATTTTGATAAACCTTCCATTCTTAAGCGTGACCAGAAAATGCGCGCTGTTTACGTACAGAAATTGCAAGACGAAGAAGAATAAAAGACTTCAATAAATAAATCGAAAATAGTTTGTTTTTTTGATTTATTTCTTTTATTTTCGTTGCAGAATTGGATACAATCATGTTAAATGGGTTTCTGCAATATTTACAGTATGAGAAGAACTATTCTTCTCATACTGTTTTATCTTATGATACAGACATTAATCAGTTTTTTCATTTTCTGAAAACTGATTCGGAACATTTCTCCCTGAACGATGTTGAGCCTGTTATGATTCAGCAATGGATACTTGAAATGATGCAACAAGGCATGAGTGCCCGGAGTATTTCGAGAAAAGTATCAGCCTTAAAATCTTTTTGGAACTATTTGCTGAAACAAAACTTTACACAGGTTAATCCCACTTTAAAAATTGTTTTACCCAAAACAAAAAAGCCTCTTCCTGCGTTTTTCAAACACAGAGAGGTCAGTCAGGTTATTACAGATCCGCATATTCCCCAGGATAATTTTGAGCGCATAAGAGATGTGTTGATTGTAGCGGTATTTTATATGACAGGTATCAGGTTGTCGGAGCTTATTAATATTCAGGAAAATGACGTTGATGTTGTTGCAGGCGAATTACGGGTGATAGGAAAACGCAACAAAGAACGCATTATTCCGCTTGACAAACTGTTGTGTGAGAAGATATCAATATACATAGACAAGAAAGAAGACCTTGTCGGGCCGGGTACTTCCTATTTGTTTGTAAGAGCAAACGGAATGAAGATGTATCCTAAATTAGTTTCCAATATTATCCGCAAGTTGATGTCGCAGGTTAGTACTCTGCCACAAATCAGTCCTCACGTTTTACGACATAGTTTTGCCACTGCTCTGTTGGATGGCGGTGCGGATATCAATGCAGTAAAAGAATTGTTGGGACATAGTTCTTTAGCAGCTACACAGGTATATACCCATACGGGTTTTGAAACATTGCATAATATATATAAACAAGCTCATCCGCGAGCTAAATAATAAATTGAGCCAAATAACAATGTAAAGAAGGAGGTAATTATGAATTTAAGGATCCAGTCTATTAATTTTGATGCGTCTCAAGCGTTGGAGTCGTATGTAACAAAGAAGACCAAGAAACTGAATAGATTGTTTGATGACATCATTAATGTGGAGGTATATTTAAAAGTAGTAAAACCGGAAGCGGCCGCCAATAAAGAGGCAAGTATAAAAACATCTGTTTCCTCTGCTGAATTTTTTGCTTCCAAGGTATGTGATACTTTCGAAGAAGCCGTTGATTTGTCATTAGAGGCAATAGAGCGTCAAATTGTAAAATTCAAGGAAAAACTCATTAAAAAATAAAATATTGCATATAAAGTTTTGTAGTTCGAAATTTTTGCGTAAATTTGCAAGCCGTTTAAATAAGGGTGTTTAAGCGGCTTTTATTTGGCTAAGAGTATTAATTATCAATACATTGCCTCTTTAGCTCAGTTGGCCAGAGCACGTGATTTGTAATCTCGGGGTCGTTGGTTCGAATCCGACAAGAGGCTCAAAAGCGATGAATGCAAGGGTGAAAGTTTGAAAATCAGGGCTGTTTTGCGTTTTTTGAAATGATGAAATAGGGCAGTTACCAAAGTGGCCAACTGGGGCTGACTGTAACTCAGCTGTCTTTCGACTTCGGAGGTTCGAATCCTTCACTGCCCACATTTACAGTTTTAAATCAATAAATTGTAAATCAACTTGCGGAAGTAGCTCAGTTGATAGAGCATTAGCCTTCCAAGCTGAGGGTCGCGGGTTTGAGTCCCGTCTTCCGCTCTAAATGATGCCAACCTCAACCTCTCTTTCTGTGGAGAGAAAATTTTCTTCTCCGTCATCAAAGGGGAGGAGTTGGGCGGCTTCCTTGCTGTTGTAGCTCAGGGGTAGAGCACTTCCTTGGTAAGGAAGAGGTCGCGGGTTCAAGTCCCATCAACAGCTCTGCTGAAAAACTTTTATTAATTATATATCTTTTAAAATCTTAAAATAATCTTTGAATTATGGCAAAAGAAAAATTTGACAGGTCGAAACCTCACGTAAACGTAGGTACCATTGGACACGTGGATCATGGTAAAACTACGCTGACAGCAGCCATCACCACTGTTTTAGCTAAGAAGGGCCTTTCTGAATTGCGTTCATTCGATTCAATCGATAATGCGCCTGAGGAAAAAGAACGTGGTATTACAATTAATACTTCTCACGTAGAATATCAAACAGCAAATCGTCACTACGCACACGTTGACTGTCCGGGCCACGCTGACTACGTTAAAAACATGGTTACCGGTGCTGCTCAAATGGACGGAGCTATTATTGTAGTTGCTGCAACTGATGGTCCTATGCCTCAAACTCGCGAACACATTCTGTTGGCTCGTCAGGTTAACGTACCTCGCATTGTTGTTTTCATGAACAAATGTGATGTTGTTGATGACGAAGAAATGTTGGAATTAGTTGAAATGGAAATGCGCGAACTGCTCGCTTTCTACGATTTTGACGGAGATAATACTCCTATCATTCGCGGGTCGGCTCTTGGTGCATTGAACGGTGTTCCGGAATGGGAAGATAAAGTAATGGAATTGATGGATGCCGTTGATACCTGGATTGAATTACCCGAACGTGCAGTTGACAAACCGTTCTTGATGCCTGTTGAAGACGTATTCTCCATTACAGGTCGTGGCACTGTTGCTACAGGTCGTATTGAAACAGGTGTTGTTAAAACCGGTGAAGCTGTTTCTATCATTGGTTTAGGAGCAGAAAAGCTGACATCAACTGTTACAGGTGTTGAAATGTTCCGTAAAATTTTGGACGAAGGTCAGGCAGGTGATAACGTAGGATTATTGCTCCGCGGTATTGATAAAGATGAAATCAAACGTGGTATGGTTATCACACACCCGGGAAAAGTAACTCCCCACACTACTTTCAAAGCAGCAGTATATATTCTGAAGAAAGAAGAAGGTGGTCGTCATACTCCTTTCCACAACAAATATCGTCCTCAGTTCTACATCCGTACATTGGACGTGACCGGTGAAATTGAATTACCGGAAGGAACAGAAATGGTAATGCCGGGCGATAACCTGGAGATCAAAGTAAAATTAATTTATCCTGTAGCTTGTAATGTAGGTTTACGTTTCGCTATCCGCGAAGGTGGACGTACAGTAGGTTCAGGGCAAATTATAGAGTTAATTGACTAAGTAGCCCCTTAAATTTTCCTGAGTTAATAAGGAGATTTTTAGAGAGCGAACTATACCAACAAAAATAACCCTACAATTTAAAATTCCTCCCCTTTTTCGGGGGAGGATTAAAGTGGGGGTTGTTTTTACACGGGTGTAGCTCAGTTGGTAGAGCACTGGTCTCCAAAACCAGGTGTCGGGAGTTCGAGTCTCTCTACCCGTGCTAATTCTATCTATTTTATGAAAGTACTAAACTATATCAAAGAGTCGTACACAGAACTTGTTCATAAAGTTACGTGGCCATCGCGCGCCGAACTTGTGAACAGTGCTATCGTGGTATTGATTGCTTCCATCATTATTGCACTGATAGTATGGGTAATGGACCTCAGTTTTGAATCTATCATGACTTTCGTTTACGAAAAATTATTGTAATTATTTAGGAGGAATAAAACGTGTCTGAAACAGCCAATTATAAATGGTACGTTTTGCGTGCTTATAGTGGAAAAGAAAATAAGATTAAAGAGTATATTGATGCTGAAATCAAAAATACCGATCTTGGTCAGTATGTTTCACAGGTAGTTATTCCTACTGAAAAAAAGATTGTTATTCGTAATCGAAAGCAAATCACGAAAGAGATTACTCTCATGCCGGGATATATCCTGATAGAGGCGAATCTTGTTGGTGATGTTCCTCATCGTATTCGACAAATCCCAAATGTTTTTGGCTTCCTGGAAGAAAAAAACAACGTTCCCACTCCGGTGAGAGGTTCCGAGATTAACAGGATTCTTGGAGTTGTGGACGAAATGCAGGATGCTGAAGCTAACTTGATGACACCTTTCCTGAAAGATGAAAGTGTGAAAGTAGTTTCAGGACCCTTCAACGGATTTACAGGTATCATTGAGGAGGTCAATAACGAGAAGAAAAAACTCAAAGTTATGGTGTTGGTGTTTGGTCGGAAAACTCCGCTCGAACTTTCTTTCAATCAGGTAGAACGGGAATAATTGGTTCTGTTACAAACTGATTTTTCCATTTTTTAAAATTCAAACAATAACAATTATGGCTAAAGAGATTGCTGGACTTATTAAGTTACAAATCAAAGGAGGTGCAGCAAACCCATCTCCCCCCGTAGGGCCCGCTTTAGGTGCCAAAGGGATTAACATTATGGAGTTTTGCAAACAATTTAATGCCAGAACCCAGGATAAAGCCGGAAAGGTTTTACCTGTTGTTATTACTTACTACACTGACAAATCATTCGATTTTATTGTCAAAACGCCGCCTGTAGCTGTCCAGTTACTGGAATTTTCAAAAATGAAAGGCGGATCGGCTGAGCCTAACCGTAAAAAGGTAGCTGCTGTTACCTGGGATCAGGTGAAGCAAATTGCCGAGGACAAAATGGTCGATTTGAATTGTTTTGAGGTAGAAGCTGCCATGAAAATGGTGGCCGGTACAGCGAGAAGTATGGGTATTACCGTAAAAGGTAAATTTCCGAGTAATAATTAATTAGAACTTCAATAATGAGTAAACTGACAAAAAATCAAAAGTTGGCTAGCGCAAAGATTGAAGCGGGTAAAGCCTATACGTTACGGGAAGCAGCTGAATTAGTAAAAGAAATTACGACTACAAAATTTGATGCTTCCGTTGATCTTGATGTACGCTTAGGTGTTGACCCACGTAAAGCCAATCAAATGGTGCGCGGGGTTGTATCGTTACCTAACGGTACCGGTAAACAAGTAAGGGTTCTTGCATTATGTACTCCCGATCAGGAAGCAGCGGCTAAAGAAGCCGGAGCAGACTATGTCGGGCTTGATGAATATATCGAAAAAATAAAAGGTGGCTGGACGGATATAGACGTGATTATCACGATGCCTGCTATCATGGGAAAAATAGGCGCATTGGGTCGAATACTCGGTCCGCGCGGCTTGATGCCGAACCCCAAAAGCGGTACGGTAACCATGGATGTGGCGACGGCTGTCAAAGAAGTAAAACAAGGTAAAATCGACTTTAAAGTTGATAAAGCCGGTATTGTTCACGCATCAATCGGTAAGGTGTCTTTCACTGCCGATATGATCGTTGAAAATGCCAAAGAATTTGTTTCTACCTTGATAAAGCTTAAACCGACCTCAGCCAAGGGTACTTATGTAAAGAGCATTTATCTTTCGAGCACAATGAGTATGGGTATTAAAATTGACCCAAAATCTGTTGAAGAATAAAATTATAATTTATGAAAAAGGAAGATAAAAGCGTAATTATAAAGCAAATTGAATCAGCGATTCAATCCTATGCACATTTCTATCTGACCGATATCGGCGGATTAAATGCTGAAGAAACCAGTAAATTACGCAGAACTTGCTTTAAACAGGATGTGAAACTGTTGGTAGTAAAAAATACTTTACTGAAAAAAGCATTAGAAAGTTCTGGAGTAGATTACAGTGAGTTGTTTGGCGTACTGAAAGGCGAAACATCATTGATGCTTTCAAATACCGGTAATGCGCCGGCGAGGCTCATCAAAGATTTCAGCAAAGACAGTAAATCCAAAAAACCTGTTTTAAAAGCTGCATATGTTGAAGAATCGTTCTATATTGGTGAAAATCAATTAGAAACGCTGATTACTATTAAGAGTAAGAGCGAACTTATCGGGGATATCATTGCTTTGTTGCAATCGCCCGTTAAGAACGTTATGTCCGCACTCCAATCCGGAGGAACTACTATTCACGGCGTGTTACAAACATTGTCGGAAAAATAATATTGAATTTTTAAAAACAAAATCTATAAAACTTAATTCCAATGGCAGATTTGAAAGCTTTTGCAGAACAATTGGTTAATTTGACCGTTAAAGAAGTAAATGAGTTAGCTCAAATTTTGAAAGATGAATATGGTATCGAACCCGCTGCAGCCGCTGTTGCTGTAGCTGCCGGTCCGGTAGCCGCTGTTGCTGCTGAAGCAGCAGAAGAAAAAACATCTTTTGATGTAGTATTGAAAAGTCCCGGTGCTAGTAAATTAGCAATCGTAAAATTAGTAAAAGAACTTACCGGTCTTGGACTGAAAGAAGCTAAAGACCTCGTAGATGCGGCTCCTTCCGTAATTAAAGAAGGTGTTACTAAGGACGAAGCTGACGCCCTGAACAAAGCGTTGACAGAAGGCGGAGCAGAAGTAGAACTTAAGTAAATTGAAAAGCCTGTTTTAGCAGGTAATGGTTTAGATTCCCCCTCTGTAAATGGGAATCTAAACCTTTTGTCCTATATTATCTAAACCCTACAAGCTGTTAGGTTTATTACAGTTAAGTTCACCGTATCAACAATTAATTCTTTGAAAATGTCTTCATTAAATAAAGATCAAAGACACAATTTTGCCTCCATCAAAACTCAATTTGATTATCCTGATTTTTTGGAGGTTCAATTAAAATCTTTTCATGACTTTTTTCAGATGGATACTTCTCCTGAAAAAAGAAAAGCAGAAGGTCTATATCAAGTTTTCATGGAAAACTTCCCTATAGCCGATACGCGTAACAATTTTATCCTTGAGTTCCTTGACTACTATGTTGATCCTCCACGGTACAGTATAGAAGAATGTATTGAAAGAGGTTTGACTTACGCTATTCCCCTCAAAGCAAAACTGAAACTTTATTGCACTGATCCTGATCACGAGGATTTTGACACGGTGATCCAGGACGTTTATTTGGGTCCCATTCCCTACATGACACCAAGAGGCACCTTTATTATCAACGGAGCTGAACGGGTCATCGTTTCTCAGTTGCATCGTTCTCCCGGTGTATTCTTCGGACAAAGCATACATGCCAACGGTACGAAGCTTTATTCGGCACGTATCATTCCTTTCCGCGGCTCATGGATCGAGTTTGCTACCGACATCAACACTGTGATGTATGCATATATCGATCGTAAAAAGAAATTGCCCGTTACGACGCTTCTGCGTGCTATCGGGTTTGAAAGCGATAAAGATATCTTAGAAATATTTAACCTGGCGGAAGAGGTTAAAGTGAATAAGACTAACTTGAAAAAAATAGTCGGACGGAAACTTGCTGCCCGCGTTTTAAAGAGTTGGATTGAAGATTTCGTTGATGAAGATACGGGTGAAGTAGTAAGCATTGAACGTAATGAGGTAATTATCGACAGGGAAACTATCCTTGAAGCAAAACATGCTGACGATATCCTTGAGTCCGGTGCTCAAACCATACTTATACATAAAGAAGATGCTAATCAATCAGATTATGCCATCATCTATAATACCTTGCAGAAAGACCCGAGCAACTCGGAAAAAGAAGCAGTTATCTATATTTATCGTCAGTTGCGTAATGCTGCTCCTGCCGATGAATCTACCGCACGCGAAGTAATCAATAATTTGTTCTTCTCTGAAAAGCGGTATGATTTGGGTGATGTAGGACGATTCCGCATCAATCGTAAATTAAATCTTTCTATCAGCCCAGATATAAAGATATTGACGAAAGAAGATATCATCGAAATCATCAAATATTTAGTTGAATTACTCAACTCTAAAGCAGAAGTAGATGATATTGACCATTTGAGCAACCGTCGTGTTCGTACTGTTGGGGAACAGATGTACACACAGTTTGGAATCGGATTGGCACGTATGGCAAGAACCATTCGGGAAAGAATGAACGTACGTGACAATGAGGTATTTACACCCATCGATTTGATCAATGCGAAGAGTATATCTTCCGTTATCAATTCATTCTTCGGAACCAATGCTTTGTCGCAGTTTATGGATCAGCAAAATCCATTGGCAGAGATTACTCATAAGCGTCGTATGTCGGCATTAGGTCCCGGTGGTTTGTCACGTGAACGTGCCGGTTTTGAGGTGCGTGACGTGCATTACACCCACTATGGTCGCTTGTGTCCCATTGAAACACCGGAAGGACCGAATATCGGTTTGATTTCATCTTTGTGCGTTTATGCCAAAATTAATGAACTTGGATTTATAGAAACTCCCTATCGCAAGGTAAAGGATGCGGTTGTGGATATGAGTCCCGCAGGCATTCAGTATTTTACGGCTGAAGAGGAGGAAGACCTGGTGGTTGCACAAGGTAATGCCTTGTTGAATGATGACGGAACTTTTGTTCGTTCACGCATTAAATCGCGTTTTGGAGCAGACTTCCCGGTTGTTGCACCTAGTGAAGTACAATTAATGGACGTGTCACCATCTCAGATTGCTTCAATTGCAGCCGCACTGATTCCTTTCTTGGAACATGATGATGCGAACCGTGCATTGATGGGTTCGAACATGATGCGCCAGGCTGTTCCGTTGCTTCGCTCCGAGGCACCTATTGTGGGTACCGGCATTGAAGGACAGTTGATTCGTGATTCACGCACGCAGATTACTGCTGAAGGATACGGTGTTGTTGAGTATGTTGATGCCGAATGTATCAAGATAAAATATGAAAGAACGGAAGAAGAGGAGTTTATTAGCTTCGATTCTGCTGTTAAAGAATATAAATTACCGAAATTCCAGAAGACCAACCAAAATACAACCATTGATTTGCGTTCTTTGGTTCGTAAGGGGGACAAGGTTGAGCCGGGTATGATTCTTACAGAAGGTTATTCTACTCAACAAGGTGAACTTGCCTTAGGTAGAAACTTGAAAGTTGCATTCATGCCTTGGAAAGGCTATAATTTTGAAGATGCCATCGTAATTAATGAAAGATTGGTACGTGATGATGTTTTCACTTCCGTGCATGTGGTTGAACAACTACTTGAAGTAAGGGAAACTAAACGTGGCGTGGAAGAATTTACTGCCGATATTCCAAATGTCAGTGAGGAAGCAACCAAGGATTTGGATGAAAACGGTGTGGTTCGCGTTGGTGCATCCATTGAACCGGGTGACATCATCATCGGTAAAATTACTCCTAAGGGAGAATCCGATCCTTCTCCGGAAGAAAAACTGTTGAGGGCTATTTTCGGTGATAAAGCGGGTGACGTTAAAGATGCATCCTTAAAGGCAACTCCCTCACTGTCAGGTATTGTTATCAAAAAACGCTTATTCTCAAAAGCTCAGAAAAACAGAAAATCAAAATTGGCTGATAAAGCCATCTTGCCTCGTTTGGATGAGGAATTTGAAGCACAAGCACAAGTGTTGAGAAATACCCTGATTGAGAAATTGTTGATATTGACAGAAAATAAACTTTCCGCCGGCGTCAAAGATTTTCTTGGTACGGACTTAATTACGAAAAACAGTAAGTTTACTGAAGAAAGATTGCGCGACATTGATTTTTCAACTGTTCAGTTGAGCAAATGGACGCAGGATGCACATACCAACGAGTTGATCAGACAAGTTATTCTGAATTGTCTGAAAAAATACAAAGAATTAGATGCTCAGATTAAGCGTCAAAAATTCAACATTACGATTGGTGATGAGTTGCCCACAGGTATTGTTCAGGTGGCTAAGGTATATATTGCCAAAAAACGTAAAATTTGTGTAGGTGATAAAATGGCCGGACGTCACGGTAATAAAGGGATTGTATCCCGCATTGTTCGTCAGGAAGATATGCCCTTCCTGGAAGACGGAACAGCAGTTGATATTGTACTGAATCCACTCGGCGTACCTTCACGTATGAACATTGGGCAGATTTTCGAAACAGTGCTCGGTTGGGCAGGAAAAGAGTTGAACATGCGTTTTGCAACACCAATTTTTGATGGTGCGACGATGGAGGATTTAAACAAATGGACAGAAAAAGCCGGTGTACCTCAATATGGAAAAACATATCTGTATGATGGCGGTACCGGAGAACGATTTGACCAGCCTGCCACCGTAGGTGTTATTTATATGATGAAATTAGGTCATATGGTTGAGGATAAGATGCATGCCCGTTCCATCGGACCATACTCTCTGATTACACAACAACCGTTGGGCGGTAAAGCGCAGTTTGGCGGACAACGTTTTGGAGAGATGGAGGTGTGGGCACTTGAAGCATTTGGAGCAGCTCATATTTTGCAGGAAATTCTTACCGTTAAGTCGGACGATGTTGTTGGACGTGCCCGTACGTATGAAGCAATTGTGAAAGGAGATAATATGCCTGCACCCGGAATACCCGAATCACTCAATGTGTTACTGCATGAGTTGAGAGGTTTGGGTCTGAGTATCAATTTAGAGTAATACCTCCGCTAACTCTTCTTAATAGAAGGGATAAAAGGTAACTTTTTAAGATTTCCTATAAATTGTCGGTTGTCAATTTATTATATAGTAAATAAAAAATTTATGGCTCTTAAGACTGAAACAAAAGCAAAGACAAGTTTTAATAAGATTTCTATCGGATTAGCATCTCCCGAAGAGATTTTAAAATTATCCAGCGGAGAGGTTCTCAAGCCGGAAACCATAAACTATCGGACTTATAAACCTGAGCGAGATGGGCTGTTTTGTGAACGGATTTTCGGACCTACCAAGGATTATGAATGTCATTGTGGAAAATATAAACGAATTCGCTATAAGGGAATTGTTTGCGACCGTTGTGGGGTTAAAGTAACGGAGAAAAAGGTACGTCGTGAGCGTGTCGGGCATATTCAACTGGTTGTTCCCGTTGCTCATATCTGGTACTTCCGCTCGCTCCCCAACAAGATTGGACATTTACTTGGAATGCCTACCAAAAAATTGGATTCCATCATTTATTATGAAAAATATGTAATTATTCAAGCAGGAGTTGCCGATAATGGCGAAAACATCATTGATAATGAATTGATTACTGAAGAAGAGTATTTAGATATCTTAGATGCGCTTCCTCGTGAAAATCAGATGCTTGAAGATACTGATCCCAATAAATTCATTGCTAAAATGGGTGCTGAAGCTATTTACGATATGCTTGCCAGACTCGATTTGGATGAATTATCTTATGAATTGCGACATAAAGCAAGCAATGATACTTCACAACAACGTAAGAATGAGGCTTTGAAGCGTCTTCAGATTGTGGAGTCTTTTCGTGCATCAAAAAATCGCAACAGGCCGGAATGGATGATTATAAAAGTGGTACCTGTGATTCCACCCGAATTGCGTCCGTTGGTTCCGCTTGATGGAGGTCGTTTTGCTACTTCCGATTTGAATGATTTATACCGCCGTGTGATTATACGCAACAATCGCTTGAAAAGATTGATCGAAATTAAAGCACCGGAAGTGATTTTGAGGAATGAGAAACGCATGCTTCAGGAAGCTGTGGATTCTTTATTCGATAACTCACGCAAATCAAGCGCTGTTAAAACAGATGCCAATCGTCCGTTGAAATCTCTTTCTGATTCACTAAAGGGTAAGCAGGGACGTTTCCGTCAGAATTTATTGGGTAAGCGTGTTGACTATTCGGCGCGTTCGGTTATTGTAGTCGGACCGGAATTGAAAATGCACGAATGTGGTATTCCAAAAGACATGGCGGCTGAGCTTTACAAACCTTTTGTAATCCGCAAATTGATTGAACGCGGAATCGTCAAAACGGTTAAATCGGCGAAAAAAATCATCGACCGCAAGGATCCTGTTATCTGGGATATCCTGGAATATGTGATGAAAGGTCATCCTGTGTTACTGAACCGTGCTCTTACATTGCACCGACTTGGTATCCAGGCTTTCCAACCTAAAATGATTGAGGGTCAAGCCATTCAATTGCACCCCTTGGCATGTACTGCATTTAATGCCGACTTCGATGGTGACCAGATGGCTGTGCATTTGCCTTTGGGCAACAATGCAATTTTAGAAGCTCAACTGCTCATGCTTGCATCGCACAATATTCTGAACCCTGCCAATGGTGCTTCTATTACCGTACCTTCTCAGGACATGGTATTGGGCTTATATTATATTACCAAGCCTAGGGATGGTGTGAAAGGTGAAGGTTTGACATTTTATTCTCCTGAAGAAGCTGAGATTGCGTATAATGAAGGCAAAGTTGATTTGCATGCGAAAATCAAAGTACGCATCACTGAAAAGAGCGCCGAAGGAAAAAAGAAAAGAAAGATTATAGATACCACGGTAGGTCGTATCTTATTTAATAAATCTATTCCGGAAGAAGTTGGATTTGTCAATCAACTCCTTTCCAGGAAGTCTTTGAGGGACATCATCGGTAAAGTAATAGATGTTTGCGGTGTTTCACGTACTGCTCAATTCCTTGACGAAATTAAAGATTTGGGTTTCGATATGGCATTCAAAGGAGGCTTGTCCTTTAATTTGGATGACGTGATCATTCCGGATGAAAAGAAGCAAATCATCAAAGATGCGAATGTGGAAGTAGAAGATATTATGAATCTGTATAACAACGGATTCATCACTACAAACGAACGCTACAACCAGATTATCGATACCTGGACCCGAGCAAATTCCAAACTGTCAAATGTTTTAATCAATCGTTTGGCTAATGATGATCAGGGCTTTAACTCTGTATTCATGATGATTGACTCAGGTGCTCGTGGTAATGCCTTACAGATCAGTCAGCTTTCCGGTATGCGTGGATTGATGGCGAAACCACAAAAATCAACAACCGAAGGTGGTCAAACTATTGAAAATCCGATTCTTTCTAACTTTAAAGAAGGCTTGTCAGTGTTGGAATATTTTATTTCAACTCACGGTGCACGTAAAGGTTTGGCGGATACGGCGTTAAAAACTGCTGATGCCGGTTATCTGACCCGTCGTTTGGTTGACGTTTCACAGGATGTAGTTGTCACTGAAGAAGACTGTGGTACTTTACGCGGATTAGTGGCTGTTGAGATGAAAAAGAATGAGGAAGTTAAAGTATCCTTGTATGAAAGAATATTAGGGCGTGTTTCCGTTCATGATATCTATCATCCACATACGGGGGAAATCATGGTGGAAGCCGGACAACAAATTACTGAGTCATTGGTAGAAGCGATTGAGAACTCCCCGATTGAAAGGGTAGAAATCAGATCAGTACTTACTTGTGAAGCTAAGAAAGGTGTTTGTGCAAAGTGTTACGGTAGAAATTTAGCTACCGGAAAAATGGTACACAAAGGAGAAGCTGTGGGTGTGATTGCCGCACAGTCTATCGGTGAACCGGGTACACAGCTCACACTGCGTACTTTCCACGTGGGTGGTATTGCGTCCAACATCGCTTCTGAGTCGAAAATTACGCTGAAATACAATTGTAGGATGGAATTTGACGAATTGCGCACCGTAACCGTTAAAGATGCATCCGGCAGTCAATACCATGTAGTGGTAAGCCGTTTGGCTGAGATGCGTGTGATTGATGTGAATACAGGTATTACGCTTACAACTCAGAATATACCTTATGGATCAAAACTCTATGTGAAACATGGGGACTTAGGTGAAAAGGGACAAGTGGTTTGTGAGTGGGACCCCTTTAATGCAGTCATTATTTCTGAAAATGATGGTGTGATTGAATTTGAAGATGTAATCGAAAATATTACGTTTAAAACTGAAGTTGATGAGACAACAGGTTTGCGTGAGAAAATCATTGTAGAGACGAAAGACCGTAGTAAGGTGCCCAGTGCCAATATATTAGATAAAAAGGGTGAAATAATCAGAACTTACAACTTGCCTGTTGGCGCCCACCTTGTGCTTAATGACGGTGATTCCATCAAAGCGGGACAGATGCTGGTGAAGATACCTCGCGCTGTTGGTAAAGCCGGTGATATTACCGGTGGTCTTCCGCGGGTAACTGAATTGTTTGAGGCTCGTAACCCGTCGAATCCGGCGGTGGTTGCTGAAATTGACGGAGAGGTGAGTTTTGGTAAGATTAAACGCGGTAATCGTGAACTGAGCGTTACTACGAAATCGGGAGAAGTGAAAAAATACATGATTCCGCTTTCGAAGCAAATTCTTGTGCAAGAGAATGATTTCGTTCGTGCCGGCACTCCGCTTTCTGATGGTGCCATCACGCCTGCCGATATTTTGTTGATTAAAGGTCCGACCGAAGTACAAGATTATATTGTAAACGAAGTTCAGGATGTTTATCGTGGACAAGGTGTGAAAATCAATGATAAGCACTTTGAGGTTATAGTACGTCAGATGATGCGTAAAGTTGAAATTGTTGACCAGGGTGATACACGTTTTCTTGAAAAACAAGTTGTTGATAAAGAGGAGTTCATGGAAGAGAACGATCGCATTTGGGGTAAAAAGGTAATTGTGGATCCGGGAGATTCTCCTACTTTAAAGGCGGGACAAATTATTACCCCACGTAAGTTGCGTGATGAAAATAGCGCCCTTAAACGTCGCGACCTTCGCCTGGTTGAAACACGTGATGCCGTTCCTGCAACTTCCAACCAGATTTTGCAGGGTATTACCCGGGCAGCACTGCAAACAAGCAGTTTTATGTCTGCCGCTTCGTTCCAGGAAACCACTAAGGTGCTGAACGATGCAGCTATCAACGGAAAGGTAGATTACCTGGAAGGTCTGAAAGAAAACGTTATCTGCGGACATCTTATTCCTGCGGGAACAGGTCAAAGAGAGTTCGAAAAAATTGTCGTGTATTCAAAAGATGAATACGATAAAAGGGCAGATGCCAGAAGAAATGTTTTAGATATTGAAGAAGCTAATGAAGATTGATTTTAGATTTTAAAAGTGTATGCGGGTTGGTATGATGTAATGTACTAACCCGCTTTTGTTTGATGTAAGTTGGTTTCACTTATAGATTTTTACAGACAATTGACTTCTGTAAACAAGTACATTTTTGCACCAATAAAATAATCTCTGTATCTTAGTGCTGTCAAAAAAATATAGAAATCGAAACAATATATCCTAATCAATACCTTATGAATCAGAATTATTGCGTTATTATGGCCGGAGGTGTAGGAAGTCGCTTTTGGCCAATCAGCAGAACCAATACTCCCAAACAGTTTTTGGATTTTTTCGGTACCGGTCGTTCGCTTTTGCAGATGACCTACGATAGGTTTCGTGCAGTTATACCCCCTGAAAATATTCTTGTTGTATCCAATTTAATTTATAAAGATACGATTTTACAGCAATTGCCTGAGATTCAAGAAAATCAGGTGCTGCTGGAGCCTCATCGCAGAAATACGGCCCCGTGCATAGCTTATGCAATCAGCCGCATCAAAGCCATCTCTGATACCGCTAATATTGTGGTAGCACCTTCTGATCACTTGATTTTGAAAGAAAATGAGTTTAGAAATATTCTTTTAAAAGGGTTGGATTTTGTTCAAAACAACGATTCGCTTTTGACTTTAGGCATCAAGCCGAGCCGACCGGAAACCGGTTATGGCTACATTCAAATTGAAGAAACAGAAGGTGACTTTCATAAAGTAAAGACATTTACTGAAAAACCTAATTTGGAATTGGCAAAAGTATTCTTTGAAACCGGTGAGTTCTATTGGAATTCCGGTATTTTCCTGTGGAATTTAAATACCATTCTAAAGGCGTTCAATACTTTGTTACCGGATATAGCTTCTAAATTTGCCCAGGGAGCACCGTTCTACAATACTGAGAAAGAGCAGGCTTACATCAATGAAATTTATTCAACATGTACAAATATATCGATTGATTACGGAATCATGGAGAAAGCCGGAAATGTATTTGTGCTTTGTGCGGATATAGGCTGGACAGATCTCGGAACATGGGGTTCCTTGTATGAAATGTCTGAAAAAGATGAAAATCAAAATGTCAATTTAAAATCTAAAATCCTCTTTTACAATAGCAAGGAAAATATCGTTGCATTACCACAGGGAAAGTTAGCTGTGATAGATGGTCTGTCAGGGTATTTGGTGGCTGAGTCTGATAATGTATTACTGATTTGTAAAAAGGATGAGGAGGCAAAAATTCGTCAATTTGTCAATGATGTTGTGTTGACTTTTGATGGGGAATTCGTGTGATTAGTGGTTAGTGATTAATAATTAGGAGGAGCAGTTATGAGTTTTTTTAAGTTACATAAGCCGTCGGTTTATAAATACAAGCCGATTTATTACGATCCGAAGAAGGAAGCTCAGGAAGAACGTAGAAAGCGCATGGAACAAGCTAATAAATCTACTGAAGGAAATAAAGGTGAATATGAACCTCAAATTTTGAGGCGCGGTATATTCAGAGAGATTGCTGAAAAAGAAAGGCATTCTGCACGCAAAAGAGCGCGTGAGTCAAATTTCCGCTTGTTAATCATCCTTATTATATTGTTTGCCATAGCTTATTTCTTAATGAAATAATTTTGCCGATTCATGAGTGACGTAATTCATTTATTACCTGATGCAGTTGCCAATCAGATAGCTGCCGGAGAAGTTATTCAGCGCCCGGCATCGATTCTGAAAGAATTGGTTGAGAATGCTATTGATGCCGATGCCACCATCATTAAAGTGGTTATTGCAGATGCAGGCCGAACCTTGGTGCAAGTTACCGACAACGGAAAGGGGATGAGCGCAACGGATGCCCGCATGGCTTTCGAACGTCATGCTACTTCAAAAATCAAGGAAGCACAAGATTTATTTTCAATCCGTACCATGGGTTTTAGGGGAGAAGCACTTGCTTCCATAGCATCGGTAGCTCAAGTCGAAATGCGTACCCGAAGAGAAGAAGATGAATTGGGAACCTTTATCGAAATTGCCGGAAATCGTGTGTTTAAGCAGGAAACTGTTCAATGTGACAAGGGCACGTCCATGCTTGTTAAAAATCTGTTTTTCAATGTCCCTGCCCGCCGACGGTTTTTAAAAAGCGATAATGTCGAAAAAAACCATCTTTTGCAAGAATTTTATCGCATCGCATTGGTATATCCTGATGTTGAGTTTTTATTTTATGATCAGGATGAAGAGATTTTCAATTTGCCCGTATCGAATACTAAGCTTAGAATTGAACATATTTTTGGCAGTACAAAGAAAAAAATGAATCAGCAACTCTTGAGTATTGAAACGGAGACCAATTTAGTCAATATCAAAGGTTTTATAGGCAAGCCGGAGTATGCACAGAAGCAGTCACATCAATATTTCTTTGTAAACGGCAGGTTCATGCGTCATCCATATTTTTATAAAGCTGTGTTGACAGCGTATGATCAGTTGATACAGCCGACCGAAAGTCCTTCGTTCTTCATATTTTTCGAGGCAGATCCTCAAACGATAGACATCAATATTCATCCGACAAAAACTGAAATTAAATTTGAGAATGAGCAGGCAATCTGGTCAATTTTATCGGCTACCGTCAAAGAGGCTTTGGGTAAATTCAACATCATACCTTCTATAGATTTTGATAGGGAAGGAGTGCCTGATATTCCGGTTCTTAGGTCTGACAAAGAGATTGTTCAGCCTAAGACATCTTTCAATCCTGCGTATAATCCGTTTGGAAATACTGCTTACAAACGTCCTTCTATTGACTGGAATGATTTGTATAAAGATTTTGAAGGAGAAAAAAAGAATCAAGAGGTCATGAGCGGACAACATGATACTGCTCCAATATTTGAATCAAAATTTGAAGATGCCTATGAAAACAGCGGTCATTTTTTTCAGTTAAAGAATAGGTATATCATCACTTCTGTAAAATCAGGCATGTTGATGATAGATCAAAGGAATGCCCACATACGTGTTTTGTTTGATCAGTTCATGAAAGAAATTCAGCATAAGAGAGGCATGTCTCAGCAACTTCTTTTTCCTGAAAGTTTACAACTGATGCCGGATGATTATTTGTTTTTTGAGCAAATAAAATCGGAATTGAGGTATGTAGGATTTGAGTTTGCTTCTGAGGATGGGGATAAGTATCTATATCAGGTGACAGGCATACCTGCTCAGTTGCAATCGGCATCTTCAACAGTTACTTTGTTAAACGATATCATCGACCGGGTGAAGCATGCTACGGGAGATGTTGTGGCTGTCATTCACGAACAAATTGCTTTATCCCTGGCTGAGTCGGCAGCCATCCATGCCGGACAGGTGCTGGAAAAAGAAGCCATGACAGAGCTGGTGGAGCGATTGTTTGCTTGTCCGATTCACAACCATACCCCTGACGGGAAAAAGATTATGGCTATTTGGACGGAAGAGGAGATTAAGAGTAGATTTTAATAAAAGGGGCTGTCTCGTCATAAAGAAACAGCCCCTCTTAATTCTTCAATCAATCCTTGGCTTAAGGAGTAATCAGTTTGTATCCTTTGCCATGAATGTTGATAATCGCTACATTGGGATCGTCCTTCAACAGCTTGCGTAGCTTTGTGATATACACATCCATGCTGCGCGCATTGAAATAGTTGTCATCTTCCCAAATTGTTTTGAGCGCATAATTTCTCTCTAAAATATTATTAGCATTTGATGCTAACAATTTCAGCAATTCAGATTCCTTGGTAGTTAATTTTCTGGTTTCTCCGTCAAATTCAAGCACTTGCTTTTGTGAATCAAACACAAATGCACCGATGTTAAATGTGGTGACATCCTTAATCTTCTTACCGCGCACCCTCCTCAAAATAGATTCAATGCGGGAAAGCAATTCTTCCATACTGAATGGTTTGGACAGATAGTCGTCAGCACCCAATTTAAATCCTTGAAGAATATCTTCTTTCATGGATTTGGCAGTCAGGAAAATGATGGGCACTTCCGTGTTTACAGCCCGTATATCCGATGCTAATGTGAAACCATCTTTTTTAGGCATCATAACATCCAAAATGCATAAGTCATATTTGTTCTTTGTAAATGCCTTGTATCCGGCTTCTCCGTCCGGTTGCAAGTCAGCATCATAACCTCTTGTTTGAAGGTATTCGCGCAACAACATACCCAGATTCTCATCATCTTCGCACAATAAAATTTTTACTTTTTCGTCGTTCATAATCAATATTTTTTAAGTGTTGGTAATGTTATAGTAAATTTTGTTCCAATATTCAATTCGCTGTCCACTTTGATGGTACCGTGATGTTCCTGTATGATTTTCTTAACATAAGCCAGCCCCAATCCAAACCCTTTGACGTCGTGTTTGTTGCCGGTAGATACACGGTAGAACTTATCAAAGATTCTTTTCATATCTTCTTTTGACATGCCGATGCCGTTATCCTCAAAGCTGATCATCAAATTATCTTTTTCGTTCCAGGTTTCCAAAGTAAGCAGTAAAGGTTTGTCGCTGTATTTCAGGGCATTGTCAACGATGCTATGGATTACATTCGTGAAGTGCACTTCATCTGCTAATATCAGATCGTCTTTTGCTTTTAAAATCGTTGTAATTTTTCCGCCCTTGCTGTTCACTTTTAAAGAAAAAATCTCAGAGGTATATGCTATCAATTCATTGATATGCATCTCCTTCATATTATAAGTTGATTTTTCCGTTTCAAAGAGCGAGAGTTTTAACACTTCCTCAACCATTCGACTCAGTCGGTTTGTTTCTTCCTTCACTACTTTTGATATGTGTTTCAGTGTTTCAGGTGTTTTTCCAACTCCCGGGTCTTGTAACATTTGTGAGGCTAAAGAAATACTTGCGATGGGTGTTTTTAATTCATGAGTCATATTGTTAACAAAATCAGTCTTAATGCTATTCAACTGTTTTTGTTTGAAAATAACAATTACTGCGACTATGAAAATCCCCAAAATTAACAAAATCAAAATAATGCTGGGGTACAACAAGCTCATTGAGTTGATGATGTAATTCTTTTTGGTTGGGAAAGTAACCTGTAAATAAACTTCCTGTGCACTATCCTCTAAAGGGAAAAATTTTTGTCTGTACACACTGCTGCTTTTCTCTTGCTTGTTGTCACCAATTTCTTTGTTACAGCTAAAAATTTCCCTGCCGTTTTTATCCACCACACAATAATAGAAAGGCAGGTCAATGCCATTGCTGATCAGGTATCTCTCGAGTATATAATTAAGTTCTTTAAAATCAATGCGTTCTCTAATGTCTTTGTGACCACTTTCGCGCAACCATCTAAAAACTGCCTGGTCTAAAATAGTTTTGGATCTCGAAAACTCTTTTCGGAATTTATTTTGTAAATATTTAGAGGTCTCTTCAATGGTGGCTTTTCCGTGCTTAGTGGATATTCTGATTTTAGGCCTGATGAATTTACTGCTTTCTGAAGTTCTTTCCCGGTGGAGCGTATCAATTGAAAATAAACTGTCAATATCACTTAAACCTCTTTCTTGACGCAGGTTTTTTGAGTTTTTTTGATAATCCAGTAGTTCTAAAGTTTGTCCAAGATATTCCAATGCCTCATTTTCTTCAACCAAAAACACAGTTTGCCACAAACTCCTTCTTACACTGGCATCAAATTGATTTTCAATCATTTCAGAATTCTCCTTAACATATCTGACCTGAATGATAATCAGCGCCACGAAGGAAAGAACCATGGATAATATCAATATGATAATTGTTCTGAGTTTCATGCTTTCTGATTCTGATTCTAAAGTGTTTGTTTAGATTGCATTCGTTGATGTTGTTGTATTTTAAGCTTTATATGCAAAATACATTGTATTTTTGTTTAAGCAAAGGCAAATATAACATATTATTTTTCAAAAAATTTATGAAATGCTTAATTTTTAACAATTATTGGGGTAAAATTGTTTAACTTTCAAAAAAATAAATTTCACAATGCTAATTCTTTAAGTTTTTTTATTTAAAACTAGTCATGTGCTGTATTCGGATTGTTATATGAATCACTTCCTCACACAATTGTCCATCTCTGCACTTTTTACTACTTTTGACCCTGTTTTAAAGCATACAAGATGAGTAGTTTGAGTATATTGCTGATAATCATTGCATATTTCCTTTTGTTGTTATTGGTGTCTTATGTAGCGGGACGAAAATCAACTGATAATGAAGCATTTTTTATCGGCAACCGACAATCTCCTTGGTGGATAGTTTCCATTGGAATGATAGGAGCGTCTATTTCAGGAGTTAGTTTTGTCTCCGTTCCGGGAATGGTCGGGAATTTCCAATTTACTTATATGCAAACCGTTATCGGCTTCTTCTTTGGCTACTTAGTCATTGCTAAAGTCTTATTGCCATTATATTACAAGCTAAACCTGACCAGTATTTACACCTATTTGGGAGAGCGGTTTGGAAAATGCAGCTATAAAACCGGCGCTTCTTTTTTCCTGTTATCCAAGATAATCGGTGCTGCCGTTCGTTTGTATATTGTGGCTTTGATCCTGCAAACTTTGGTCTTTGATGCCTGGAATATTCCATTTTATCTGACTGTTGTCATTTTTTTGTTAACCATTTGGGCATACACATTTAGAAGTGGCATCAAAAGTATTGTGTGGACAGATACGTTGCAAACAATTGTCATGTTGGCTGCTCTAGTTGTGATGATTGTTGAAATAACACAAAGTATGGGATTGGATTTCAAAGCCCTTTCACGTGAGATGGCGGACAGTCCGTTGACACGCGTTTTTGTTTTTGATGATTGGCTGAGTAAGCAGCATTTTCTTAAACAGTTTTTAAGTGGGGTTTTTATTCCCATCGTTATGACCGGTTTAGACCAGGATATGATGCAAAAAAATCTTTCCTGCAAATCCTTACCTGAAGCACAAAAAAATATGTATTGGTATGGTGCTGCCTTCATACCTGTTAATTTGTTATTTTTGACATTAGGATTTTTGATTTTACTTTTTGCATCCAATCAGGGCATTCTGCTACCGGAAAAAGGAGATGAAATTCTCGCTTTTGTTGCAGTCAATCATTTGGGTAGTATTGTCCTGCTGATGTTTGTGCTGGGTATTATTGCCGCGGCATTTTCCAGCGCCGACTCAGCCCTGACAGCCTTGACCACTTCTTTTACAGTGGATATCCTGGGGATAAAAATGGAGAAAGATGATGACAGTCGCCCTGACAACTCGAAATCAATTAGAATGATGGTGCATATTGGTATCACCCTTTTGTTTTTATTGGTGATTCTTGTCTTCAACAAATTAAACAATACAAGCGTTATTGATGCCATTTACATCATCGTTTCTTATACTTATGGTCCGCTGCTGGGCATGTTCAGCTTCGGACTGTTTACCAAACTAAAACCTGTTGAGTGGACGGTACCCTTTATTGCTATCTTGTCGCCCCTGCTTTGCTTTGGTATGAATATTCTGACTACGCGCTACCTTGGTTATCAATTTGGTTATGAGTTGCTGTTGTTGAATGGCGGCTTGACTTTTACGGGATTATTCATAAGTTCGAGATATGGAAATAAAAAAAGCCGAATTTGTCATCAGTAATTCTGATGTAAGAAATTGTCCTCAAACCGGACTGCCTGAATATGCTTTTATTGGTCGCTCCAATGTGGGTAAATCCTCATTAATCAATATGTTGACCAATAAAAAGGGCTTGGCAATGACCTCCTCCAAACCGGGGAAGACATTGCTTATCAATCATTTTATCATCAATGGCGAATGGTATTTGGTTGACTTACCCGGATATGGTTATGCTTCTCGCGGAAAATCAATCCGAAGCCAATTGAAGCAGTTGATTGAGAATTATATCTTGTATCGTGAGACACTGACTAATCTTTTTGTGCTGGTGGACTGCAGACATGAACCTCAAAAGATAGATATTGATTTTATGTACTGGTTGGGAGTGAACGGTGTTCCTTTCTCCATTGTCTTTACGAAGGCTGATAAATTGTCAACAAATCAACTGAATGAAAATATAAGACTTTATAAAGAGAAGTTGTTAGAAAGCTGGGAAGAACTTCCGCCTATTTTTATTACTTCTTCTGAAAAAGGGATGGGGAGAGAGGAGTTGTTGAGGTATATTGAAAAGATAACTCCTTAGGGATATCTGTTCCGAGTTCCGGGGTGCGAGTTTTGAGTTCTGAGTTTTGAGTTCTGAGTTTTGAGTGACAGAGTTCCGAGTTCCGGGGTGCGTGTTCACGTGTTCCGCGGTCCGAGTTCCGAGTTCGCGAGGTAGGTAGTAAATCGTAAAATAATTATAGACTTGATGGTAAATCGTAAATTTGTTTTTTTGCTTGGTTTTGTTGTTTTGCTGATAGCGGGTTGTAGAAAGCAATCTCAATCTGCTAAGGATGAGGTGGTATTAGGTGACACCATTGCTTTGGTATATGCAGAAGGTTTTGGCATCATTGAAAATTCGGATTATAAAACCCTGGTCGTTTATGACCCCTGGCGGTCCCGGACCATGTTAGCTAAGTATTATTTAGTTGATAATGACAGTGTGGATGTACCTGTCGACGGTATGAAAGTGAAAATCCCGATTGAATCACTGGCAGTAACTGCTGTGACGCAAATAGAGTTTATTAATCTTTTGGAAGAAATCGAAAAGATAAGCGGGGTTTGTTCGCCTGAATTGATATATAATCCGAAAGTTCAAGACAATTATCAGGCAGGGAAAATAGTGAATTTAGGAGATGTATTTAATATCAACTTGGAAAAAACTTTGTTGCTGAATCCTGATATGGTGATGATGAGTTTTTTCAAACAGGATGACCCCTATTCAAAACGTGTGTTACAAGCCGGTGTGCCTGTCGTATATAACAATGAATGGATGGAAAGTTCGTTGCTGGCAAGGGCTGAATGGATTAAGTTTTTTGGAGCATTCTTCGATAAAGCAGAAGAGGCTGATAGTATATTTAACTTTGTTGCGGAGCAGTATGAGTCTGTGAAAAAGAGGGCTTTGGCTGCCCGAAAAAAACCTAAAGTGTTGACCGGCTCTAATTTCCGCGGGACTTGGTACATGCCCGGAGGGAAAAGCTTTATGGCTCAACTGTATCATGATGCAGGAGCGGATTATCTGTACATTGACAATGATTCAAAAGGCAGTTTGCCACTCCAGGTGGAAGCTGTTTTAAAAGATTTTGCAGATGCGGACGTATGGCTCAATTGCAATTTTGCCACTTTGAGCGAATTGGTACAAGCCGATGAGAAACATGCTTTGTTTCAGCCGGTACAGACCGGGAAAGTGTATAACTTCAATAAGCGCATGTTGAAATCCGGCGCGAATGATTATTGGGAGAGTGCAGTTGTTCGTCCGGACTTATTGCTTGCTGATGTGATTGCTGTCTTGCACCCTGACTTGCTCCCGAATTATGAATTGATATATACGGAACGTTTGAAATAGCTTGTCAATTTAAGTTTTATGACAGATGATACAAAAATAATCGTTTCAGATAGCTATGATCCGGCTTTCAATTTAGCTTTGGAGGAGTGTCTTTTTAAGCAGAAGGAAGTGTATGCATTGTTCTATGTGAATGAATCTTCCGTTATCATCGGTTCCAATCAAATTTGGGAGAATGAAGTGGACCAGCAATTTTGCCATCAGCATCAGATTCCGGTTTATCGGCGCATATCGGGTGGGGGAGCGGTTTATCACGATTTAGGTAACCTGAATTATTCTTTCATCTTCAACAAAAAGGAACAAAAATACAATCTGAGTGCAGCATATTTGAAACCCATAGTGGTCGCTTTAGCATCTTTTGGCATTCACCCTGTAATAGGAAAGCGTAAAGATTTGTGGCTTCCTGATGGTGTGCATAAAATATCCGGAACTGCTTCACATTTTGCCGGTAGTAGGGTATTGCACCACGGAACCATTCTATACGACTCAGACCTGAAAATGTTGCGGGGTGCTTTATTGTCTTCTCTCAAAATTAAGGATGTAAAAGGCATTCCATCGGTGGTGAGTCCGGTGAAAAACATCAAAACTTATATGGAAGAAAGTCAGTTGAAAGTTTTTGCTGCATCAGACTTTTTTGACAAAATGATTGAACAAGTCGGCAAAGTGTTGGGTAATCAACATATCGTGATGCCGGATGAACATATGATAGCTGCAGTTGAAACCTTAGCAAAAGATAAATACAGGCTTGCAAGCTGGAATAAAAGAAAGTAATCTGTATAAAATTACGGTAAGTCAATAACTTTTTCATGGCTGGTATAAGCACCAAGTACACCTGTGCCATTTTCTATATTGCTGTATATCTGGACCGGTTCTGTAAAAAAAGTTTCGAAGACATTCTCAGCACTTTCCTTTGTTTTAAAATAAAGATACATTTCTTTTGAAATGCTCTGTAGGTTTATGATCAATTGTCTGGATCGTGAATCCGGACCCATCAATCCACCGGGTTGAGAGTTTTTCCCACCATATTCATCGTTTCCGGGATTAACACCATCTGACCAAGAATGTATTGTAGTTTCAAATTTTAATATTTTTTCCTTTCCGTCAAAAAACTCATCTGTGAAAGTGTAGCTTCTTTTTGCCATGTTGAAATCCTCTATAAAGCCTAATGGGCCCTTATTTGGATTATCAGAACCTTCAGGATAAAAGTATTCATATTCCTCCCAAACAATAGTAGTATCCGGAAAATGTAATAGGGAACGTATTTTAGCATTCAAGCGATAGAAATTTTCAACAAGAGGAGGGTCTTCAATGGTAAGCCTTACTGTTAAATCTTTGGTGTAATTATAATTACCCGATGGAACATAATTTTCACCGTCAAATTCATATGTCTCATACTGAGTGGTTTGTGATGTGGTGTCAACAGATTGGATAAAGGATTGCTTCGGTACGACTACCTCAGCCTGAACCCCTTGAATATTACCTGTTTTTGCAATGATAAGTTTGACGGTGTCCTTGATATTCGGCCGAACCGAACTTGTATAAATACCGGATTTTTTATGCTGCATTTTACCTTTTGCTTGTCCGTTGATATAGATGTCGATATCTGCATTGGGTATAAGTTCTATCCCTTCTTTGTTGCTTAAAAAGAATTTACTTTTGGAAAGATGTATCTTGATGGTTGAATCCGGAGTAACCAATCCATTTACCACCATCATGGGTTGCACAGTGTCTCCTTTGAATTCTATTTCTTTTTCACAGGAAACCATAAGCAATATTGCCATTGCTGAAGCGAAAATCTTATAATATTTTTTGTTGATTTGCATACTGATTTGTTTATTTGCCTACCATTTAAAACTATAACTGATGGATGGAATAATAGGAAAAATTGATATTTGTATGAGTTTTTTGTCAATTTCGTATGTGTCGGTAACAGGATCCCAATTGTAGTCTTCTTTAGGCATAATTAAAAAAGGATTATTATTGTTATAAGCATTGTACACACTAATATTCCAGGTACGGGTGCCATATTTTTTCTTCTTGTGGAAGTTTACGCCTAAATCCAAGCGGTGATAAGGATTAAAGCGATAGTTGTTCCTTCCGCTGATGTAGTCCGCGTTTTCATAAGTACTGACGATACCCCCATCTCTGTCATCTTCCGGTTCTTGCATAACAATAAATTCCTGCATCGCCAATGTTCCGGTATTTCCTGTGGAAAATACCCAAGTTCCGGCAATATCAAATCTTTCGCTGAACTTATGCGAAACAACTATGCTGACATCATGTCGCCTGTCGTATTTTGCAGGAAAAACCCTTCCAAAATTCAATTCTTGTCCCGGACGATTGAACAAACGTTCTGTTTTTGCCCAAGTATAACCAATCCATCCGGTTGTTTTTCCAAAAGATTTTTGGGCTAAAAATTCAACTCCATATGCCCATCCGTCACCCATGACTACCTTATCCTCCCATCCTGTGGATGAGCCTAAAAAAGTGGCGCCGTCTTTATACTCTATCAGGTTAGACATGGACTTGTAATAGCCTTCCACTGACAAATCCAAAATGTTCAACAAATTATAAAACACACCGGCTGAATATTGATGAGAATGCATGGGTTTGATTCTTTTCGTAACCGGCACCCATAAGTCCGTAGGCAAGCTGACGGATGCATTGGAAAGCAAGTGAACATTCTGGCTCATAGCTGCATATCCTGCCTTGAAAGATAAATTATCATTGGCTAAAATACGAGCACTGACTCTAGGTTGCAATGCATGGTAAGTGTGTTTTTCTACATTGAATAAACTGTAATGTAGTCCGACATTCAGTTTGATTGCATAGTTGATAGTGAAGTCATCTTCCACATACAGACTGGTTTCATGAGAAAAGATATTTTTATCACCTATCAAGGTATCTTGTTCATATTTGATATGATTTTCTTTCATACTCATACTAAAAACCGACACGCCCGGTCTAAATGTATGATAGGTATAATTAACGCCAAATTTCATTTCATGATCAGGATGAGGCAAGTATTCAAAATCTGATTTTAGTGTATAGTCCTCTATGCCTGTCTTATATCCAAGATTGATGTTAGTTGACCCCTTATAGGTGGAATCCGGTGCTGTATATGAGTATTTTGATTCCATACCCACATCCATATCGAATCGGTATCGTGTATAAGCAGCCGTTGTATTCATGAACAGCTTATTATTAATCACGTGACTCCAACGGGCTGAACTGACAATATTTCCCCAGTTCCAACCTAATTTCATTCTTTCTGAGTTTTCCGTATATTCTTGTTGATCGCCTTGACGTGTGTATTTACTTCTATAGTTCGTATAAATAATATCATCACCCATATACAGACTTAAATACAGCCTGTCGTTATTTGTAAATTTATGATTTACCTTGGCATTCAAATCGTAAAAATAATAACCTGCCGTCAATCTACCTTCATCATCCGTAAAGGCTTCTGCCATACCAAGCCATATAATGGGTTGTAACAATAAATCCGAATAAGTCCTTCTGGCGGAAATGTTGAAAGTAGTCTTTTCCTTGATGATAGGTCCTTCCACATTGATTTTGGAAGATATAGCGCCTATACTCACATTGCCGTGAATTTTTTTATCATCCCCGTCATTCATCCTGACATCAATCACGGAAGATAGTCGCCCGCCAAACCTGGCCGGAAAATTACCTTTATAGAGCGTTACGTTTTTGATGGCATCAGGATTAAAAACAGAAAAGAAACCCGCCATATGGTTGACATTATAAACCGGGATTCCGTCCAATAAAAATAAGTTTTCATCCGGACCGCCACCCCTGACATACATACCGGTAGAACCTTCTGATCCCGCTTGTACACCTGGTAAGAGCTGCAATGCTTTCACCAAATCGGCTTCACCAAAAAGGGTAGGGACCGTCTTGATTTGTGCAATAGGCACTTCTACCGCACCCATTTGAGTCGAGTGAACACCGGTGATTTTTTGATGACCAATCACCGTAATTTCCTGTAAATCTGTTGACTCTTTAAAACGAATATGAATTACGGTATCCTTGTTCAAATTGAAATTGAAAGATTGTGTGTGATACCCTACATAAGAATATTGTAAGGAAACTTCACCTGCAGGGAGGGTTAAAGAATAAAATCCATATACATTGGACACAGTACCTTTTCTGCTGTTGAAGTCATAGATCGATGCATTGATTTGCGTTTCTCCACTTTTCTCGTCGGTTATATATCCGCTGACGGTATAATTTTGTGCACTGATGTTATGATAAACAAAGAGACAAATCAGCAAATGGAGAATTTTTTTCATATAAATCAGGTATGACGGAGTGTAAATAGAGGATTTTATTATTTAAATATAATCTCATTGATAACATCACGACCAACATGTTTGTTTAGTGAGTGTAAGATTTGCTCACGGGAAATGAACAAATCGTGTCTCAAAACGGAAGAAGTGATGGTCACATACAATTTTTTATTTTTAATGGATAACTCACCGGTGTAATGCATGATGTTTTTGCCGAGCACCTCGGGCCATGCATCAATGACTTTCTTTTCGTAGAGCGGTTTATCTAATTTGCTCTGTTTGAGAAATTGCTGAATAACATCGTTTAAAGCTTCTGTGTTTCTACGTCGCATAGTAATCTTACATCATCGGAGTTTGATAATTTGACCGATAAACGCCCCTTGCGTAAACGGTATATCATTCATTTTATATAAACTGATCAATTGAATACCATAAATCTGAGAAATGCCATAAAGGGTTTCACCGGGCTGTACTACATGAATGCGATTGGCGTAGGCAGCTCTTTTTTTCTTTTTGGAAAGATAGACAATATTTCCTGCTTTTAGTTGGGCATCTGTTCCTACTTCATTGTATTTTCGCAATCGCTTTTCAGAAATTTGAAATTCTTCGGCTAAGGATGCGTAGGTATCATTTTCTGTAGCAACGACTATCTTAATATAATTGGATTTATAAATGTTTCTTTCTGATTTAGCATGCAGGTCGGGTTTGTAATCGGTTTTAGTTGTGAACGATCCTTTCTTTTCCAGATCATATTGATGGAGATCGTACCTTTCAATCAGGCTGATTAATTTTTGTGCATAAGAAGGGTCGGTTGCATAACCGGCATCTTTTAGTCCGTATGCCCAAGCCACGTAATCAGTAGGACTCAATAAAAAAAGCGAACTATACCGCGGGCGATTCACCAAAAACAGGGAATGATCCTCATACGATTCATGGGCATGTTTGTATTTGCGGAAACATTCGTTTATTTCATCATCATCTTTATAAATCTTTTTTCCGGTCCAGTCGTGACATTTAATTCCAAAATGATTGTTGCCTTCCGTAGCCAATATACCTCTTCCTGCTCCCGACTCCAGCAAGCCCTGTGCAAGGATGATGCTGGCAGGAATTCCATATGTCTTTTGTTGTCTGATGGCAATGGTGTGGAATTTTTCAATGTATGCCTGGTAATCAGGGTTTAATGCCTGACTGAAGCATGTGATGAAAAAGCTGATTGATAAAAAGAAGGTAAAAAGATATTTCACAGAAAAATTGATTTGTTTATTCGGCAAAGTTAATCTTTTTACCTATACGAGGGTAGGGAAATCGTAAAAAAAGAGAGGGCAAATCGTAAAAAGCTGATTCAAGTGTCTTTTATTCAGGCGTCTTACTCAAACATATTTTTGAACCTTGTGAAAAAGTCTTTAGATGCAGAGGCGGTGGGTTCCATACGATTTGATTTGGCAAGTTTCTCCATCATTTCTTTTTCTTCTCCGGTTAATTTTTCAGGAATATACACGCCGACACGTATCAACAAATCACCGGTTCCGTATCTGTTTACGCTTGGAAGACCTTTACCGCGTAAGCGCAACACTTTTCCGGGTTGTGTACCGGCTGCAATATTGACTTTCACCCTTCCGTCAACAGTGGGGACTTCAACCGACCCGCCCAATGTTGCCGTAGGTACGCTGATCAGCAAATTGTATATCAAATCATTTTCGTCGCGGATGAGTTCAGGATGTGCTTTTTCCTCAATTAAGATTAGTAAGTCGCCGTTTATACCTCCCCTGCGAGCAGCATTACCTTTACCGCTCATCGAAAGCTGCATGCCTTCCGTGACTCCTGCCGGAATGTTGATCTTGATAACTTCTTCAGCTCTTAAGATGCCTTCACCATTGCAATGAGAGCATTTGTTTTGAATGATGGTGCCCTCACCCTCACAGGTCGGACATTCAGATTGGGTTTGCATTTGTCCGAGTATGGTGTTTTGCACGTGCGTGACTCTACCGCTTCCGTTACAGGTAGTACACGTAACGGGATTAGAGCCATGCTCAGCGCCGGTGGTATTGCAATGCTGACAAGGTACGTATTTTTTGACTTTGATCTTTTTCTCAACACCTTTGGCTATCTCAGCCAATGAAAGTGTTACCCTAACCCTCAAATCAGAGCCTCTTCTGACGCGTGTACCCCTACGAGAACTGCCTCCAAAGCCAAAATCTCCAAAGCTGCTGAATCCTCCAAAACTGCCAAAATGACCACCGAAGATATCGCCAAATTGAGAGAAAATATCTTCCATCGACATACCTCCGCTACTGAAACCACCGGCTCCACCGTTTAATCCGGCATGACCAAATTGGTCGTAACGCTGACGTTTTTGGCTGTCGCTCAATACCTCATAAGCCTCGGCTGCTTCCTTGAATTTTTCCTCAGCAGCCTTGTCACCCGGATTTTTATCCGGATGGAACTCAATGGCTTTCTTGCGATATGCTTTTTTTATTTCATCTGCCGTAGCACTTTTGCTTACGCCCAGCACTTCGTAATAATCTCTTTTCGACACTTTTTGTTTAGATTGTTAATTGGTTTTTATTCTCCTACCACTACTTTGGCAAAGCGGATGACTTTTTCGTTTAAGGTATAACCTTTTGCAACACAGTCGATGATTTTACCTTTTGCATCCTCGTCCTCTACAGGGAAAGTTGTAACTGCCTCATGCAGGTCGGTGTCAAAGACTTCATTTTCAGTTCGGATTTCCTGAACACCATTTTCTCCCAGGAAAGCTAAAAATTTGGTGTAGATTAAATCCACTCCTTCTTTGACTGCCTTCACATCCGAAGCAGATTCCATGGCTTGTAAAGCCCTTTCAAAATCATCGATCAGTGGCAGTATGTTTTTCAATACGTCCTCGCCTCCATATTTGATTAAATCTGACCGCTCTTTCAAACTCCTTTTTCTGAAGTTGTCGAACTCAGCCATCAACCTGAGGTTTTTATCTTTTAATTCCGATACTTCTTCGTTCAGACTTTCTATTTCTGCTTTTATTTGTTCTGCTGCATCTTCAGTGCTTAATTCTTCTTGTACAGCTTTATGTTCTTTTTGTGTGGCTTTTTTCTCTTTTGCTGTTTGTTCAGTCTTTTTCTCTTGAGCCTTTGTATTTATTTCAACTTTTTTCTTGGTCATCGCTATCGATAAATTGTTCTTAATAATTAAAAAATGACAGATTGCCATTAGTCAAAAAAACTGCCAATACAAATTATTGCTTGTTTTGGCAGTTTTATGCTGCAATTTTGTCAGATTGCGTACTGTTTTTACCTTTTACGTGTTGAATTTACTTTTTGCTGAGCCAGTTAATGAAGTTTTCTGTACTTTCATCAAAAGTATAGGCATTGTTAATGGGGTTACCATGGGTATCTAACATCACATAGAAAGGTTGTGCATTGGAACCGAACTTATAACGTTGCAGATAACTCCATTTGTCACCAACTGTACGGATCTTTCTGATTTTGCCATTTTCCTCAACAGTATATGGTTCTTCCAAAGATGTTTTGTCATCTACAAACAAGGTGATAAGCACATAATTGTTTTCCAAGGTTTCTTTTACCTTGGGATGCGTCCATACCGATGCCTCCATCTTTCTGCAGTTTACACAACCATATCCGGAGAAGTCAACCACTACAGGTTTTTGATGCTGAGCAGCATAAGCCATTCCCAGGTCATAGTCTGAAAACTTGGCATGTACTTCATCATCGTATAAATTGAAATCCTGGGTATATAAAGGAGGTGCAAAGGCACTGATGGCCTTGAGAGGAGCACCCCATAAGCCGGGAACCATATATACCGCAAAAGAAAGGGAGATAATTGCCAGGAAGACACCTATAACCGAGGTATGTTTCACTTCGCTGTCATTCGGAAATCTGATTTTTCCAAGCAAGTAAATTCCCAGCAATGCAAATATCACTATCCACAGGGCGATGAAGACTTCTCTGTCCAATATTCTCCAGCCGTATGCCAAATCGGCTACGGATAAGAATTTCAGTGCAAAAGCCAATTCCAGGAAAGCCAATACCACCTTCACCTGATTCAGCCAACCGCCCGAGCGAGGCATGTTTTTCAGCAGGGAAGGGAAGAAGGCAAAGAAAGTAAAGGGAATAGCCAATGCTATGGCAAATCCCAACATGCCAATGGCAGGTGCGAGCAGCGATCCGGTAGTTGAAACTTCAACCAACAAGGTGCCTATGATCGGACCCGTGCAGGAGAAAGACACCAACACCAGGGTAAAAGCCATGAATAAGATATTCAGGAAGCCTGTGGTGGAGTCGGCTTTTGCATCTAACTTGGTTGACCAGGAAGAAGGGAGCGTGATTTCAAAAGCCCCAAAGAAAGAAATGGCAAATACCACCAACAGAGCAAAGAACAATAGATTAAACACTGCATTGGTGGACATGCTGTTGAGGGCGCTGGCACCAAAAATCACCGTAATTAAAATACCTAAGCTGACATATATGATGATGATAGCCAAACCATAGAGGATAGCATCCCTTCTCCCCCGGGTTTTCTTTTCCGACCTTTTCAGGAAGAAGCTGACCGTCATGGGGATAATGGGCCACACGCAAGGCGTAAATAAAGCTATGAATCCGCCAATGATACCGGCTATAAAGATGTACCACAAAGAAGCATCGCCGGAAGTACCGGTTTGTGTACCAAAAGCCCGCAACTCCTCTATCACCGGATGCCAATAATCTGTAACGGCAGCTTCCGCAATTTGCTGTAATTCCGATTGCTCCGCAGAGACAATGGTTTTCGTAGATTCAGCAGTATTTTCAGCTTGTTTTTCTGTAGTTAAAGTCTTAGCGGGTGTAGCAGCCTGTTCAGCGCTGGCAGCAGAAAGTTTGGTGGTGCCACTTCTTAGCGAAAACTCGTCTCGTTCAGGCGGCAGGCATTGCTCATCATCGCAAGCCATAAATTCCACATAACCTTTGATTTTTACCTGAGCTGCATCCTTGAATTTTATCTTTTGCACGAATATAGCTTCTTTGGAATACCAGGATACATTCATGTCGAAGTTTTTATCGAAAACCTTTGTCAGTTCGGATTTTGATTGGATATTCCCGTCCAATTCAACATGCTGCAAAGTTTCATATACAAAGCAGGTAGGGCGTGGACCGCCTTCCGGGATATCCATGCCGTACATATGCCAATTGCCCTCTATACCGGCTTTGTGAATGATCTCTCCACTTGTTTTACCTGTGATTTTCAGTTCGTGCGACCAACTCACCGGTTCAAAAATTTGTCCGGTCAGCAGGGTGGTCATCCACGCCAAAACGATTAAAAACTTGAATCTTTTCATCATGACTTTTTAATTTCCGACAAAACTAATCAATTCTATAAATATATGAATGAATGTTCATGTGTATTTTGAAATTCTTAACAAAATGGGGGAGAGGGGGATGGATTAACTTTTTATTACCCATTTTCCTGATTTTGTTGGACCCTCGTGCTTAATGATTCCTGCATTTGTCATTTTTTTTGATGTGATATTTTATGGCGGTGTCTCATAAGTGCCCAACTGCTGCGTTACTTTCGATATTCGGGCTCAGTCACATACTTCAGTATGCTCCTTCGCCCTCAATCTCAGCGCCTTGTATTTGAACACTTCTAAGACATCTTGCGGGTTTTGATTAAATATTTACTTTTGAGACAGCCCCAATTCCAATAATTTGAGCTAACTACCTTTGAGTTACTTCCGGTTTTTCCTCCATTATTCTCAAAATAATTTTGTCTATTCAATCTTCCAAGCATCAAAATATGGAAATACAGAAATTCCATTACTTCTTTTTTGTACAGTATTTCCTGCGTACACCACAAATCCGGTTTTAGTATCAGATAATTGCATCCATTTCGCTATGTTTGTAAAGTAATTTGGAATTACGGTTTGACCGGATTTCATTTCTATGGGTATTAGCTTATTTGATTTTTCTAGAAGCAAATCAATTTCCAATCCTGTACTATCTCGCCAGAAAAAAAGATTATTTGACTTTCCTTCATTGAATCTTTTTTTCAGCATATCGCTTATTATCAAATTTTCAAACAACGCCCCTCTGAAAGGATGAAGTGCCAGCTGTTCTGAATTTTCAATTCCAAGCAGTGCACACGCAAGTCCTACGTCGTAAAAATAGAGTTTGGGCATTTTTACTATTCTTTTGTTGTAATTTTTGTGGTAAGGTTGCAGACGGAATACAATAAAACTTGCTTCCAAAACCGAAAGCCAAGAATCTATCGTTTTGCTATCTACCCCCACTTCTACCGACAAAGCACTCATATTCAACAATTGCCCGATATGTCCGGCACAAAGTTTCAAAAAACGCTCAAAGGTATATAGATTTCCAATGTTTTTTATTAATCTTACATCTCGCTCCACGTAGGTGCGAATGTAGTTGGCATAAAATCGGGATATATTCAAATTTTCAGCATATAATGCCGGATATCCACCTTTGAAAATTAACTCATCTGCCTTAGTATCAGGCTCATTGATTTCATTAATTGATAATGGCAGCAAGTATAAATAACCCACTCTGCCGGCTAAACTCTGTGAAATATTTTCTTGCAACAAAAAATTGTTTGACCCCGAAAGAATAAATAATCCCCGTTTCGAAGTTTCATCCAATATTTGTTGCAGATATGAGAATAGTGTTGGAACTCGTTGAACTTCATCTAATATAGCACCCTGTGGATAATTGGATAGGAAACCGCGTGGGTCTTCAGTTGCATATTGTCGCATATCCGGATTTTCCAAACTGACATACGTTTTTTCATGAAAAACCTTTCTAATTAGTGTAGTTTTTCCCGACTGACGAGGTCCCACAACTACTGCTGCCCTAAAATCACGAGCAAGGCTTTGTAATTCTTTTTCAGCTGTTCTTTGTATCATCATGTATTTCTTTTGTGTTAGTAGATGATGCAAATATACAATTTCGGAATTGAATTCCGAAATTGTAAGGTTTGTTCTTTTAATCTAATGCAGTTCCTGGATTTTATATTCTAATAAACTCTTTCGCCACTTTTCTATTGATTAACTTGCCTGCTCGTCCTGAGTTATAATCACGATTTTATGTTCATATCTTATCCCTTATGTAAAGAAAATGCGATTTTTTATACATATCGCATCCCTTATGCTAAGAAAAGTCGATTTTTTTAACACATTATTTTTTCATGTCGAAAAAAAGCGATTTCTTCGACACGTTATTTTTTCATGTCGAAAAAAGTTGACTTTTTCGACACGAAAGTAACTTCATTAATCAGTAACTGTTTTAATTGGTTCAACCGGTTGTGCGGGTGGTACTCCTTGTGCGAATTAATCATACAAAGGAATATGCTGTTTACTCAAATATTAACATGAAGATTACCGTTAGAAGTCAATAGTTCCATTTTAAACAAAACAAAACTTCCCAACTGGAAAGAACCTCTTCTCTTCAATCGGGAAGTTCTCTATAAATCTAGATTTTTAAAGTCTTACTTCACTTCTTTAAAAATAATAACCACTGAAAATCAACAAATTATAGTTTTATGGTACAAATACGATACAAATAAAAGCTTTTTTAATATCGATTACAATATCTTTTTTATAACCCATTTACCTGACTTTGTGGGTCCCTCGTGTTCGATAATACCTTGCTTGGTCATCTTTTCAATATGATACTTAATTTTACCCGTTGAATATCCAAGTATTTCCTCCAATTCTTTTCGTGTAACATCCGGCTTTTGTTGTATTATACTTAATAACTCTTCTTGGATGTTTCTTGGACGTTTCTTGGATGTTTCTTGGATGTTTCTTGGACGTTTCTTGGGCTTTTCTTGGATATTTTCTTGGGTAGTTTCTGCTCCAAAGCCTTCTTCCAAATACTTCTCCGAAACATTTTCTATTACCCTAAAAGCCGTTACCAATGAAAAATCAAATAGAGCTTTGCCGTTACCATTTTCAACCAACTCTTTTTGCACCCGATACACACCACGACTAAACCGATTAACGTAACCCAATACTTTCATTGCTTCGGCAATAAACGGATTACGATAGTCACTAACATTAGGAAAGTTATCTGCTGTTACTTTTCCGTACAACCCACCCGGATTTTGAACTTCAATTCGATCGTCATATTCATAGAATTGAACAGGTGCATTGGTTTCGTAATCTCGGTGCATAAGTGCGTTCATCAGAAGCTCACGTGTAGCCCAATAGGGATATTTCGAGAAAGTTTCCTCACGCAACACACTTACCGGGATAGGACGTTTTTGAGCAATGCTTGTTTCAATAAACGTATCGATTTTAGGAAGTTCCCGACAGAGATTGCCTGCAAATTTATGCTCATTGATAATATCTCCGGCACGGTCTTTCCCTTTGAAACGAACATACTGAATATACGAACCATGCAGGTAACGCTCAGGATTTTTCCCGAAAAGCACAATAGCTCCGTTAGTCGGACAATTGTAGCGCAAATCATAAAAGCCAAGTGATGCAAGCTGTTCTTCAATACTACGCTTATCTTCAGCAAGCACATCTTCGGCTACTGCTTTAGGCAGATACTCTTTTTCGATAAGTTTCACATCCAAATCATTGATAGTTGTACCCAGACAAGGCATAGCATCAAAAGTGTGAACATTAGACAAACGACGCTCCGTAAGTATTTTCTCCTCCGCTTCTGTTGCCATACTTTTCCTTGGACCAACTCGCACCCAAACTCGTCCACGATAACGTACAGGTGGAAACTCGGAAGGCTGTACTTCTACAACCAACAGGTCGCCATCATCAAAAGTAAATTTATCCACAGTCATAACCGGCTGTGGCAAAATATTACCATCTGTACGGATATTGGATATTTTCAGCAACAGTTTATCATCTACTTTTAGTCCTGACAAATCTCCATTATCGTGTGCTCCGATAATTAAATAACCGTTTTTACCACTTCCCGAAACATCATTGGAAAAGGCACAAATAGCTTGGCAGAACTTATCCATATTATCGGTAGATATGGTGCGTTCTACGTGTGAGCTTTCTGTGCTAATAAGGAGTTGAGTAAGTTGGGGCTCTTTAATCATATTCTATGTTTTTTACAAAAATAGTGATTTCTTACAAATTTACGACAAATTATTAGCAAATGCTCTGAAAGAAAATTTATAAAGTACACAAAATAGCTATATTGTTTATTTCTTTTCATTTCCTATAAGTCACATTATGAGAAG